>Ga0209390_10000320_pt1 | contig 91776 bp, 90 predicted proteins | sample BON01_FD_187212 | JGI IMG/M metagenome (GOLD analysis project Ga0209390, IMG submission 187212) | Freshwater microbial communities from Lake Bonney liftoff mats and glacier meltwater in Antarctica - BON-01 (SPAdes) (version 2) | ecosystem: Environmental > Aquatic > Freshwater > Ice > Glacier... | reverse complement strand
GAAATGGACCATGCCGATCCAAAACTGGAGCCAGGCATTATCTCAGTTAGATATTTATTTTGAAGGCCGCTTAGATAGCGTGCTCGATATCTAAATTAACCCTGACACAGAATTTTGAACGCTCTCGTAAGTCCCAGCTTTTGCTTACTAATCCATCACCGGCATTGATCGTAAATCACACATTCTGATATTTCCAACACATCAATAAGTTCATCAGACAACGTTCATTATTTATCTCTTGCTTACTTAATACTAAACCGCTCAATATATACATCAAATTTTACATCGGCATGCCATAAAATTAGAGACTGCTCTGTCGATATCACCCTAGCTTTCAATAAGGTTAAACGCGATGCGCTTAATATCATTTGATTATTTTAGAGGCGTTGCGATTTTATTTATCGTCGCTGGCCACTCCTTCGGCGCTTGGTCGATTGATACTTTTAGCGAAAAAGTGATCGCTAATATCGTTTATAGCGGTACGGCTTTATTTGTATTTATTTCAGGCTTTTTCTTCCACCATATTTTTTATAAAGATTTTAATATGAAAATCTTTATGTCAAAAAAAGCAATGAATGTATTGGTTCCTTATCTGATCTTATCGACTTTAGGATTTTTCTATTTCGCACTGTCGTCAAAACCATTTCCCTTTGTCGAACGATTGATCTCTACTGATGTTACATCATGGATGGACTATATTCAGTTGTATGTTAACTATCTTTGGACGGGACGGATTATGTACGCCTATTGGTATATTCCCTTTATTATGATTATGTTTTTAATATCACCGATATTCATTGCATATATCAGATTATCATTAGCTGCAAGACTGATAATAATACTGATTTTGTTATTGTTTTCGGCATTTTTTGTACATCGACCAATCTTAAATATGTCGCCAATACATTCCGTTATTTATTATATTCCGATATATTTAATAGGCATCAACTGCTCGATAAATCGTGACCAATTTGAACCCTTTATTAGAGGAAAAACGCTTATTTTTGGTTTCATCGTCATCGCTTTAGCCATTTTACAATCAATGTATTTTGATTCAAGAGGCGCACCTTCTAAAGCTGATATGTTTTCTTATGGAGGCCTAGATATCAATATTTTCCAAAAAATAGCGCTATGTTTCTTTTTCATTTCAATACTGCATCGCTATGAAAATAAAACAATACCCGGATTGAAACTGTTGGCCTCATCTAGCTTTGCAATCTACTTTTTGCATACTTGGATTTTGCATATCACCGATCAATATCGTCCGTATGCATTCTTCTCAAATATACCTGAGATTATAGTTTGGTTTGGCGTAATTATCTTTGCGGTGGCAGTTAGTTTGTTCATCGCTTATTTAGTAAAAGCTATTCTAAAACACAACAGTCGTTATTTGATTGGTTGGTAAATATACTAACTTATATTGTTTATTTATTCGCCTGATTATCTAGTATTTTCAGCCGTGCTAATTTTTCCGCGATCTTAATTTCTAAGCCGCGATTAACCGGCTGATAATAATTTCTTGGCGCCATATTTTCTGGGAAGTAATTTTCACCCGCTGCATAGGCATCAGGCTCGTTGTGGGCATAACGATAGTCTTTTTTATAACCAAGTTCTTTCATTAACTTCGTCGGTGCATTACGTAAATGTAACGGCACTTCAGATGAACCTTGACTACGCACATCTTGCATAGCAGCATTAAAAGCCATGTATACCGCATTACTTTTTGGTGCGCTTGCTAAATACATAACAGCTTGGGCAATAGCCAGCTCGCCTTCAGGTCGGCCTAATTTTTCAAAACTTTCCCATGCATCTAATGCGATACGTAAACCGCGAGGATCAGCGTTACCGATGTCCTCACTCGCCATTCGCACAATACGTCGCATTAAATAAACCGGATCACAGCCGCCATCAAGCATTCGACATAACCAGTACAATGCTGCATCAGGTGATGAGCCTCGCACCGATTTATGTAAGGCTGAAATCTGATCATAGAAGGCTTCACCACCTTTATCAAAACGACGTAGTGTGCCCGTTAAGACTTCGGCTAAATCCTCTTCATCAACACTGGCTTGACCCTTGCTATCGGCTAAATCTACGACTATTTCCAACAAGTTGAGTACACGTCTGCCATCACCGTCTGCCGCTTCTGATAGCGTGTCTCGTAATGCGTCGGGGAATTCAATATCGCGATCAGCTAAACCTACTTCGCCATCATTCAAAGCACGATCAATAATCTCACGTAAATCTTTGCCTTCGAGTGATTTAAGTACATAGACTCGGGCTCGAGATAACAGGGCATTATTCAATTCAAAAGAGGGATTTTCTGTCGTCGCACCAATAAACGTAAAGGTACCATCTTCAACATAAGGCAAAAAAGCATCTTGTTGTGATTTATTAAAGCGATGCACCTCATCGACAAATAATAAAGTACGACGGCCTTGCTCTTGTTGTAATTGTTGCGCTCGCGCTACGGCGGCTCGGACTTCTTTAACGCCTGCTAACACGGCTGAAATTGTGATAAATTCCATATCACAATAACCCGCAATCAATTTACCCAAGGTAGTTTTTCCAGTGCCTGGAGGCCCCCAGAAAATCATCGAGTGTGGATGACCAGAAGCAATAGCTTGTCGTAATGGCTTTCCTTCTCCCAGCAGATGATGTTGACCAATATAACCATCTAATGTTTTGGGTCGCATTCTATCGGCGAGTGGTCGTCCTGCTAAATCATCTATATTGCCAAACAGGCTCACAAGCCAGTATCACCTACAACATCCACTCCTGCTGCTGGAGTGAAAACAAAGGTATCTTTTGCCAAGATAGGATTTTCTTTTGCTTGGCTGAAAACTAATCTGGTGCGTTGATCAAAGCTATCTTTCATAATCATTGTGCGTAAACCGTATTGATCAAAAGCTAATGCAATCGTTTGAAAACTTGAGTCAACATTTCTAGGGACGAGTTCAACCCACGACATGCCATCTTCTGAAGGCATATCAGTCAATAAGTACTTATCTGCTGGCAGGGTATTTCCAGACAATAAGGTTGCTGGAGTATCGGTCAATGCTTCTTGTTGTGATTTTACGGTTACTTGTTCAAGATCAACATCATAAAACCAAATTCGTTGACCATCGGCCACAATATGTTGAGGGAAAGGTTCTTGATAATCCCAACGAAATTTGCCCGGACGTTCTAACACAAAAACGCCTTGCGCCTGCTCCATAACATTACCTTGTGGATCCAATACGGTTTGTTGAAAGTTAGCTTTATAGGTCACTACATTCTTCACAAAAGTATTTAGTTTGGCTGATGCCGAATCTGCCGCCGATAGTGAAAATGACAACAATATTGTCAGAATAACACTGCCGTATTGCAGAAGTTTTTTACCTGTCATACCAAGACTCCAATTTGTTCATCGAGTCATGCTGACTCTTTGTAGAACTTTGACCACCATTTGCGGTGAATCGTTGCTCAATTTCTGTTTTAAAAAAAACTGTTAGATAAACCTGCACAACTTTATTCATATTGTCACGACATACTCAGGAAAATCCACCTTAATAATCTCCCCGAGGTGGTGGTGCCAATACCTCTCGGCTACCATTACTTTGCATCGATGACACTACGCCAGCGGCTTCCATCGCTTCAACAATTCGTGCTGCTCGGTTATAGCCAATTTTTAAACGACGTTGCACGCCTGAAATAGAAGCGCGTTGGCTTTCTGTTACGATTTGAACTGCTTGGTCATACAAGGTATCTTGCTCACCATCACTTGGGTCACTCAGATTACTGCTGCTATCGTCGTCATCATCTGGTAAGCCACGGGTAATTTCTTCTAAATAGTTAGGCTGAGCATGTTTTTTCAAGAAATTAACAACTTGATGTACTTCATGATCATCAACAAAAGCACCATGTATACGTTCAGGAATGCTTGTCCCAGGCGGCAAGAACAACATATCACCTTGCCCTAATAACTGCTCGGCACCCATTTGATCCAGAATAGTACGCGAATCAATACGTGACGATACTTGAAACGCCATCCGAGTAGGAATATTGGCTTTAATCAAACCGGTAATAACATCCACCGACGGTCTTTGTGTAGCTAAAATCAAATGAATACCGGATGCACGGGCTTTTTGTGCCAGACGAGCAATTAATTCTTCGACTTGTTTACCCACCACCATCATCATATCGGCAAGCTCATCAATAATGACGACGATAAATGGTAGTGGCACCAATGTTTCAGGCGGTTCGCCATCAACTAAATCAACCATAGGATCAATTATTGGTTCACCACGATCGATGGCATCTTTAACCTTTTTATTGAAGCCCGTGATATTCCGAACACCCATCGCAGCCATTAAGGGATAACGTCGTTCCATTTCTGCAACACACCAACGCAAAGCATTGGCGGCCTCTTTCATATCCGTTACTACCGGAGTTAATAAATGAGGAATATCTTCATAAACGGATAATTCCAACATTTTTGGATCAATCATGATCAAGCGAACTTGTTCAGGAGTGGCCTTGTAAAGCAGACTGAGAATCATCGCATTGACTGCAACCGATTTACCCGATCCAGTCGTACCTGCTACTAGTAAGTGCGGCATTTTTTCTAAATCAACGGATACAGGACGACCTGCAATGTCTTTACCCAAAGCCATCATCAATACAGATTTATTGTTTTCGTAACTTTCTGAACCTAAAATTTCACGTAGGCGGACTATATCGCGATGTTCGTTCGGAATTTCTAATCCTACGACCGGCTTACCGGGTATAACTTCAACAACACGTACACTACTGACCGATAAAGAACGGGCTAAATCTTTTGCCAAGCCAGATATTCGGCTTACTTTTATACCAGCAGCAGGTTGCAATTCAAAACGTGTAACCACAGGACCTGGTTGCACTTCCACTACTTGCACTTCAACGCCAAAATCTTTTAACTTAAGTTCGACCAGACGTGACATGGCTTGTAAAACCTCCTCGCTATAGCCGCCAATGCTCGCTGACGCCATATCAAGCAGAGCCAAAGCAGGCATACTGCTGCCGTCTTCAGGTGTTTCAAACAGAGGCACTTGGCGCTCTTTTTCTTCACGTTTACTTGGCGCGGCAGATTCTATTATTGGCTCAACACGTACCTTTGGCTGCAATTTTATTTTTTCATTTTTTTCGCGGAAAGTAACTTCCCGGCGTTGTTTAGTTTCTTTTACGATTAATTGTTCTTTGAACTCACGAAGCAAACGCGCAGTGCGGGTCATGACTAACAATACAACAGCACCCAATCGGTCAATCACCATCAACCATGACAGGCCAGTGTATAAAGTCACGCCTGTTAAAAATACCGCCAATAGTAATAAGCTGGTGCCCGATGCACCAAATATTGATACAAACCCGTTACCCACTACCTCACCCAAAACACCACCGGCACCTAAAGGCAATAAACTTGCGTAAGTAGTCAGACTTAAGGTTGATAAACCACTGGCTGCGGAAAGTGCCATGATTAAACCGATTGCTTTTAAAATCCAAAAGTGTAAAGCGCCTTCAGAATCCGCCGTTTTACCCCAGCTAAATAACAACCATCCACTAAATCCAAGCATTAAAGGCGATAAATAAGCTGGGAAACCAAATCCATATAATAAGGCATCAGCCAACCAAGAACCGACAATGCCGCCTCGATTTGAAATCGAATCATTAGTGCCAGTCGTCGACCATGCGGGGTCCGTCGGCTGATATGTCCATAATGAAAGTAGTAAATAACCCGCTAATGCCAGCGCTAAAATAAGGGCAGCCTCGCGCAAGCGAAAGCCCACGGCACTAGACATTACCTGTCGTTTTTCTTTATCGATCACTCGTGATGCCTGAGCCAATGTTATATTTCCAATAAAGCTAATAATAATGTCTGATTTTAACACAGCTTTTCACCTGATATGCTTTACCAAATGCACAGCAGTGAGTAACCTATATAGAATTCAAGCAAATTAATTGGAGATCGAAAAAATGGCTGACACTAAACATTGCCGCTTACTTATTCTTGGCTCGGGCCCAGCGGGATACACTGCCGCGGTCTATGCAGCTCGAGCAGCGCTTGAACCAGTATTAATTACCGGCATTGAACAGGGTGGTCAACTTACCACTACCACCGACGTTGATAACTGGCCAGGTGATGATCAAGGTGTTCAAGGTCCTGAGTTAATGGATAGAATGAAGCGTCACGCTGAACGTTTTGGTACCGATATTATATTTGATCACATCCATACTACCGATCTTAATCAACGTCCATTCCGACTAATTGGCGATGCTGGTGAATATACTGCTGATGCATTGATTATTGCCACAGGAGCTTCTGCACAATATCTAGGTATGGAATCTGAAGAAGCATTCAAGGGACGCGGCGTTTCTGCATGTGCAACGTGCGATGGTTTCTTCTACAAAAAACAACCCGTTGCGGTAATTGGTGGTGGTAATACGGCTGTTGAAGAAGCGTTATATTTGTCTAACATTGCCTCAAAAGTTACGGTTATTCATCGTCGCGATAAATTTACTTCTGAAAAAATATTAAGTGCTCAACTGCTGAAAAAAGCGGAAGAAGGTAATGTAGAGATCTTATGGAACTCTCAGCTTGATGAAGTGTTAGGCGATCAAGCAGGTGTAACAGGCTTACGCATCAAAAATAATTTAGACAACAGTATGCATGAGGTGCCTGTACAAGGTGTTTTTATTGCCATTGGTCATAAACCCAATACCGATATGTTTACTGGCCAACTTGAGATGGAACACGGCTACATTACACTGAAAAAAGGCACACAAACTAGCATTAAGGGTGTGTTTGCAGCGGGTGATGTTTCTGATCCTATTTACCGTCAAGCGGTTACCTCGGCTGGTGCAGGTTGTATGGCTGCTTTAGATGCTGAACGTTTTTTAGAAAGTGAAAAATAACGCAATATGATTCGACACAAAGGCAGGTACTGACTTGCCCTTAACTTTTATGAGGCACCAATCTCATGGGAAATTATCAACATATTCTCATTGCCGCTGACTTTTCAGAGCACAGTCAACAGGTTATAAGTCGCGCAAAAGAAATCGCGGAGCGTTATCAAGCAAATCTCAGTATTTGTCATATTATCGAAGACTTCCCGATTGCTGATTTTGCATACGAACCTATGATCAGTATTGATTTGGACATGCGTGATGCCATGCTTGATTCGGGTAAAAAACACATCGCTGATATTGGAGGTAAATTTGACATCCCTGCTGAAAATCAATGGGTGGAATTTGGTAGCCCCAGCCTCAATGTTGTTAGTTTGGCAAAAGAACATAAAGTAGATTTGATTGTTGTCGGTTCCCACGGTCGTCATGGCATAAAATTATTGCTAGGATCAACTGCCAATGGCGTTTTGCACCATGCTTTATGTGATGTTTTGGCGGTGAGACTAACAGAAAACTAGTTGAACTCTCAATACGTTGTCATAAATCTTATTTACGAAAACCTTCAAATAAGCCGTAATGAACTACTCGGCTTAACAGACAATAGGGCATTTTTGTTTCAAATCGCCCAAAATTCATAGGTTAATTGCAACTTTCACTGAAAGATCGCCCATCGCGGCATCACTGATCATGCCATATAGACAATGCGCTGTTAGTGTACTCAACTACCATCACAGCTCGAGCTATTACGTAGCGATACTTTAGATTAAAAATATCGCGACAGGATATTTAGTCGCTTTATTTAATACATCTAATTAAGATGTCTCCTAACATTTTATAAAGCCAGAGCGACCGATGAACTCACTTTTCAAAACAACGGGCTTTTTTGCCTTTATATCAATGATATTCCTAAATGCTTTTGTCGATTTAGGTCATAAAATTATTATTCAAAACACTGTTTTCAAAGTCTATGATGGTTCAACACAAGTTATTTTAACCGCCATCGTCAATGGTCTTATTTTATTGCCCTTTGTATTATTATTTACACCTTCAGGTTTTTTAGCTGATCGCTTTAAAAAACCTAAAATAATGCAATGGGCTGCATTAGCTGCCGTCGTATTAACCTTACTCATCACCGGCTCATATTATTTAGGATGGTTTAAACTAGCCTTTGCCATGACTTTTTTACTTGCAGCGCAAAGTGCATTTTATTCACCCGCTAAATATGGCTACATTCGTGAAATTGCGGGTAAAAATCATTTAACCTTAGCTAATGGTGTTGTGCAATCGATCACCATCGTAGCAATATTATTGGGCATGTTTGCATTCTCAGTGCTATTTGAAAATGCCTTGGCTGGCCATAAATTTTCGTCAGAAGCCGATATTATTAGAATGATTGCGCCACTTGGTTGGTTACTCGTTGCAGGAAGTTTAATTGAGCTTTATTTTGCCTTACGTTTACCCGACATCGAACATCCAATTAATGCTGAAAGCTTTAATTGGAAAAAATATCGCAGCGGTAAAACGCTACACAAGAATTTTAAATTACTACGCTCTGATCCCGTTATTTGGTTATCTATTATTGGTCTATCCGTTTTCTGGGGTGTATCACAAGCTGTACTAGCTATCTTCCCCGCCTTCGCAAAAGAGGTGTTATTAATAAATAACACCATTGTTATTCAAGGCTTACTCGCTTGTTCAGGTATTGGTATTGTCGTTGGTTCATTATTGGCTGGTAAAATTTCTGACCGATATATCGAATCGGGGCTAATTCCCCTTGGCGCATTGGGTATGGTTGTCAGCTTGTTCTTTTTACCGCAGCTTACATCAACAACCTTATTTGCTGTGGATATTCTCGCTTTTGGTTTTTTTGGTGGCTTATTTATTGTGCCACTTAATTCATTAATCCAGTTCCACGCTAAGGCACAACAATTAGGGACGGTACTTGCTGGTAATAACTGGATTCAAAATGTAGTCATGCTGACATTCCTTGGTTTTACGGTTGCTTTTTCAGTCGGTGATATATCAAGTAAGTCTTTGCTTAACCTGCTGACCATTGTCACGCTTGTCGGCGCGAGTTACACAGTATGGAAACTGCCACAATCACTGGTTCGTTATATCCTAGGAATCGTGTTTGCCAGTAAATATCGTATCAATGTTCAGGGTTTTGACCACATGCCATCACAAGGCGGCGTATTGATGTTAGGCAATCATATTAGCTGGTTAGACTGGGCAATGATCCAAATCGCTAGTCCTCGACCCGTATTGTTTGTAATGGATAAAGGCATTTATCAAAAATGGTATTTAAAATGGTTTCTCGACTTATTTGGCGTTATTCCGATCTCTGGAGCCAGTAGCAAAGGTGCTCTTGCCACGATTAATCAGCATTTAAAACAAGGAGAAGTAGTTTGTTTGTTTCCTGAGGGTTCGATTAGCCGAAATGGCCAATTAGCCGAATTCAAACAGGGCTTTGAGCGCTGCGTAGAAGGGGTTGATGGCATTATTTTACCCTTCTACCTACATGGCTTATGGGGTAGTCGCTTTTCGCGTTCTAGCAGTAAAATGCAGCTACTTCGCCAAAGTCGAATACGTAGAGATATCATTGTCGCTTTTGGCCAACCCATGGTTATTGACGCCCAAGCTCATGCCGTTAAAAGCACTGTATTTGAGCTGTCTATGGATACATGGCGTAGCCATACTGAAACCTTACCTAGCTTGGCACATTCATGGATTGATCGGGCAAAACAAAATGGTCGAGCAACGTGTTTAACGGATATTCAAAGCAACGTTTCATTATCTCGCAGTAAGGCATTGATAATTAGCCTACTATTTTCACGTCGCATCAAAAAATACAGTCCTGAACAGAACGTTGGCTTATTATTACCCACCAGCAGCGTTGGTCTTCTAGCGATTATGGGTGTGTTTATTAGTGGCAAAATAGCCATCAATCTTAACTTCACTGCTAATATTGATTCATTATTATCTGCCATCAATAAAGCTGAAATCAAAACAATTTATACTTCACGCCGGTTTATCAAAAAGCTGCAAGAAAAAGGCTTTGAACTAGATGTATTATTTGAACAAGCATCGCCTGTTTATCTAGAAGATATTCATGATGAGATAAAAAAATCAGAGCAAATACTCACTTTACTAGCGAGTTATTGTTTACCAACGAGCCTATTAATCCACTTATTTGGAAAGACAGTTAATACTCACTCACCTGCTACGATATTATTTTCAAGTGGTAGTGAAGGTGAACCGAAAGGCGTTGTACTGAGTCATCAAAATATAATGGGCAACATCAAGCAAGTCTCGGATGTACTTGATATTCGAGATGAAGACATCATGATAGCAAGCTTGCCACTATTTCATGCTTTCGGTTTAACCGTCACAGGCTTATTACCATTGATTGAAGGTGTGCCCGCTATTTGCCACCCCGACCCCACTGATGTACTCAATATTTCCAAGAGCATTTGTCTATATCAGGCGACTATCTTTTGTGGCACCTCAACTTTTTTACGACTCTTTACTAAAAATAGTCGTATTCATCCTTTAATGTTAGATTCGTTACGAATTGTGGTCGCGGGTGCAGAACGACTTAACCCAGAAATACGGGATAGTTTTAGCCTTAAATTTGGTAAAACTATTTATGAAGGCTATGGCACAACTGAAACAACACCTGTTGCTACCGTCAACCTGCCCGATCGCATCAGTATTGATGATTGGAAAATTCAAACGGGCGATAAAAAAGGTACTGTCGGACTGCCATTACCGGGTAGTAGTGTGCGAATCGTCGATCCTGATACTTTAGAAAGCTTAGCTATCGATAAAGATGGACTTATCCTTATTGGCGGCACACAAATGATGCAAGGTTATCTGAATGATCCTGAAAGAACGGCTGATGTATTGACCGAGATTGATGGTCATCGATGGTATAAAACGGGCGATAAGGGCCATTTAGATAAGGACGGTTTCTTAATTATTGTTGATCGCTATTCACGTTTTGCCAAAATTGGTGGCGAAATGATTAGCCTTAGCGCTATCGAAGCGAGTATAAATATAAGTCTACCAGAAGATGTTGAAATATTAGCGACTACCGTGCCTGATGATAAAAAAGGCGAAAAAGTGGTGTTACTTTATTCGGGTAAGATTGAGGATGCAGAATTGAAAGCCTGTATTACCAACTCAACACTTAATAGCTTAATGATGCCTAGCTTGTTAATTGAAGTTGAAACCATTCCGAAATTAGGCAGCGGTAAAAGTGACTTTAGTAAGGCAAAAAAAATCGCATTTTCTCAGAGTAATCCGTCAAAGGCCTAACTAAGGGTTCAACAAAAAAAGACATATAAACTTTGAGCGCTTGGCCTTCGCCAAAATACGTTATTTTTGAACCGATCAGCAAGAAGTGCATACTTAATGAAAATATTAGCGAAAGCATTAGTATGTGCTGGTTGTTTGCCTATTAATTTGAATTATCATTCAGTCAATCAACAATCCAACGTGTAAGAAGCTGTTGTTGCAAAAGTTATCTACTTTATCGTACTTGGCTTATATACAACGCACACAAATCAAATCTGGACGAGTACAACTAATCGTTCAGATTTGATTCACGATGGGCTTAATCTTTATAAATTCTGAGCAGCGTATTGCAACATTTGATCGGCTGTCGAAATCGCTTTTGAATTCATTTCATAAGCGCGTTGGGTTTCAATCATATTAATGAGCTCAGTCACCACGTTCACATTCGATGTTTCTAGCGCGCCACCAATAACTGAACCGAGACCTGTAAGACCTGGTGTACCGGTTATTGGTGAACCACTGGCACCCGATTCTTTAAATAGATTCTCACCAATAGGCTGTAAACCTGTTGGGTTAACAAAGTCTGCTAATTCGATATTACCCACTATCGACGGTGCTGATTGCCCAGATTGTAAAACGCTTATCGCACCATCACTACCAATCGTGACACTCAAAGCATCTTCGGGAATAGTGACCGAAGGTTCTAATGGATAGCCATTCGACATGACCATTTGCCCCGTGGAATCAATTTGAAATGTACCATCACGCGTATATGAAAGTGCACCATCTGGCATCAAAATCTGGAAAAACCCACGACCTTGTATCGCCATATCCATTGCGTTTCCTGTTTGCTGAATATTACCTTGGGTATGTATTTTTTCAGTCGCAACCGTTCTAACACCTGTACCAAGCATCAATCCTGATGGTAACTGGGTATTAGTGGATGACTGTGCACCTGGTTGACGTACGGTTTGATAAAGTAAATCTTCAAACACTGCACGGTCTTGTTTAAAACCGGTAGTATTAACGTTTGCCAAGTTATTTGATATAACCGACATCCGCGTTTGTTGAGCATCGAGTCCTGTCTTGGCAATCCATAATGCTTGATTCATGGGATACCTCCTACCTTAATTTTGACGCGTTATTGCGTTCTTACTAGTTGAATTGCAACAAACGTGCCGAAGCAGCACCATTATCATCGGCAGACTTCATCATTTTTACTTGCATTTCATATTGTCGTTGCAATTCGATCATTTTTACCAGTGCACTGACGGCATTGACGTTACTGCCTTCCAATGTACCCGAGGCAACCGTAACAGCAGCATCTAGGGGCGCATCACTACCATCTTTCATGCGCATTAAACCGTCACTGTCTTTAAAAACATTAGTCAGTTCGGGTTTTACCAATTTAATACGATCTAATACCGCCAAAGCATTGGCATCTCCACCAACAGGCCGAATAGTAATTGTTCCATCAGACCCAATTTCAACCTTTTCTGCTGGCGGAATAGCAATGGGGCCACCTTCACCCATCACTGCTAAACCTGTACCCGTCACTAATTGACCTGTTGCTGTAATTTGTAAATCACCCGCTCGGGTATAACCTTCTCGGCCATCCTTACCTTGAACTGCCAAAAAACCGTCACCTTGAATCGAAATATCTAATTCTCGACCCGTTGATTGAACTGATCCTTGTTGATAATCCGTCGCAGGACGCTCACTCATCGAATAAACACGACTTGGTAGACCTTCACCAAACACTGGCTGACTACGAAATTGCTCAAAATCAGCACGAAAACCTGTTGTATTAACATTGGCGAGGTTATTACTGTTCGCAGCTTGAGACAACATAGTCTGCTGAGCGGCATTCATAGAAATATAAAGCATGCGATCCATAATAAACTCCTCTTGCTAAACCTTTTGTAGGTTTAATTGTGGCCTATGTAGGTCGGGTTTCAACCCGACAGTTGGCGTACGCGTCCAGTTGGACTAAAGTCCAACCCACAGCTAACCCCGACACTGTCAAACTAAAGTCCGACCTACTAACAACGTTATAAACTATCGAATATTGATAATCGTCTGTGTAATTGTGTTATTGGTTTCTATGGCTTTTGAGTTAGCCTGAAAATTACGTTGTGCTGTAATCAATCCAACTAACTCTTTAGTTAAATCGACATTTGATGTTTCCAAAGCGCCTGACTGAATTTGACCAAAACTACCTGTTGCTGCTTCGCCAGCAATAACAGGACCAGAATCGGTGGTTTCTTTCCATTGCGTATTACCAATTTTATTGAGTGCCTGAGCATTTGCAAAATTAGCTAGGGCAATTTTACCAATAGGTACCGCTTGGCCATTACTATAAGTAGCACGAATTAAGCCGTCGTCACTGACATCAACGCCTGTTAAACGGCCTGTTGGAAAGCCATTTACCGTTAATGCGCCAACGGCAAAAGAACCCGAATTTTGAGTCGAACCATTTAAGTTAAGCGCAACGGTTAAATTAGCTGCACCACTCGATAATGCTGTACTTGGAGAAACCATCGCTAATGCAACAGGGTTATTCGGTGTAACAGTGTCCAATGTTCCATTATTCGTAAATTGAATAACTGTGGCGCCACCCAATTGAACTAATTGATTTGGAGCAATACCTACTGGGGCAGGTGTAGAGGGTTGCTTGATATCATTAGCTGAAATGTAAACCTGCATCCGCCATTGGTTATCAGTACCTGCTGGTGTCGCAACAGCTGCATCTACTTTTTGATAATACGTTGTAACAATGTGCTCATTACCTAAGGAGTCATATACGGTTGCAGATGTAGAGTTATTGTAAGTATTCGGATTAAATGGATCGATAGCTAAAGCGGCACTAGCTACCGCGGCCGTACCTAACGTTCCGGACCCAACCATAAAATTTGCAACAGATGTTACTGTCCCCGTTGGATTACTATAGTTGGCAGCACCAATAGGATTAGCTGTATTAGCAACGGTATTAATGGTTACTATGCCTGCGCCATCGACAGCAACACTGAAAGTACCCGCGCCAAATGCTGTATTCAATTGGTTTGCAATTTCAGTAGCAACACCAGCATTAGTTGCATAGTTAGCATTCAAGGTAACTGTATTAGTTGCAGTACCTGCCCCTGTATCAAAACTAATATCAAAACTAACATTATCCACAGAGTAGTTTGCTGTCGGCAATGCAGCACCAAAAACATACGATGATATATCGCCTGCGCCACCAGGAGTTTGTGTTCCACCTGTAACAAAGTCTGCAACTACAACATCTCCATCTACGTTGCCATTATAAGCACTAACAACCGGAACCGTTGCCGCTGGTCCTGTAATAATCATCTTGTTAGAGGCGTCTACGGTGACCACGTAGCCTGCAGGTAAGGCGGCATCAATAGCTGAAGCTACGCCTGAAGCAGTCGCGTAATTACCATTCAAAGTAACAGCGTTGCCATCTACCTGAAAACTTACTTGATCAGCGGTGAAGTCGAATACGGTTAATGGAGCTGTAGTTGTAAGTTTACCCGCAACGAAGTTGGTTGCAGCAGTAGATAGAGGCAAAGCATTCGACGGCAGATTAGTGGCAATTTTCAACTCGGTCGTAGGCTCTGGTGCACCCTGAGATGCGGGTAATTGCAACGGCTTAGCAGCACTCATGCTGGTGGCTGAAATATTACCATTAGCATCAACGGGGAAGGTACGTAAAAAACTACCTTCACTATTCACAACAAAGCCATCTTTATTTATACCAAACGCGCCTGCTCGAGTGTAAGTAATCTCACCACTATCTTGTGTCGGCGCCATCGCAAAGAAACCTTCACCACTGATCGCTAAATCGAGTGAGTTATCGGTGAATTCTAAGTTACCTTGATTAAACTGCTGAGCAACATTTGATAACACAACCCCGCTACCAATTGCCGTTTTACTTGAGGTACCAAATGCTGACACAGCGAACACATCACCAAACTCGGCGCGTGATGCCTTAAAACCTGTGGTGTTTACATTGGCAATATTATTTGATTTTACATTGAGGTCGGCAGTTGCCGCATTCAATCCACTTAGTGCTGTACTAAAAGACATATCAATGCCCTCCTTAAGTTATTTCTTGTGCTTCGCTAAATGGTACTGAACCAATACCACCCAAATTCAGGACTAAACCCTGCCCACCACTTCCCACTAATACACTATCAACCTTCGCGACAGTTGCAGTCGCAAATGCTGTATTAGCGCCATCAATTGTTCCCGTTGCCTTAAATTGATAGACGCCTGGTGTTAGCGCCTCACCATTATCACTGAGACCATCCCACGTAAAGTTAGTGTATCCATCTGCAGAGCCCATTTCTATTGTTCTTACTGCCACACCATTTTCACTGTAAATTTGTACTTTCAAATCAGTTACTCGCTCAGCGACATTAATTTGACCTTTCAGACCATTTTCCGCAGTCATGTTGCCAATGGATGAGGGTACTAATACTGAGCGACCCACCAACGCCGATCCTTGCAAGGCCTGATCAGATTGCATCGACTTAGCAAAACCATCGAATGATTTCTGCAAGTCTCCTATTCCACTCACCGTACCAAAGGCTGCAATTTGACCTAAAAATTCACCACTTTCCATAGGTTTTAATGGGTCTTGGTTCTTCAACTGTGTGGTCATCAATGACATGAAATCTTCCATTGCCAAGGTACCTGCATTTTTTTCTTCTGTGTTTTTCTTTGCTCCTTTATTCAGAAAAGCATATGCGCCATCACTATCTATACCGTTAATTGCCATGATTCAATCTCCTATTGACCTAGCTGCAGAGTACGAAGCAGTAATTGTTTTGATGTATTCGCAATTTCGACATTATTTTGATACGAGCGTGACGCTGACATCATATTGGCCATTTCAGCAATAGGATCCACATTAGAATGGAACACATAGCCATCTTGATTCGCTAAGGGATGACTGGGGTTATATTCCTGACGAACAGGCGCCTGACTTTCGACAATGCCCCTCACTTGCACGCCACCTTGTTTATAGCCTTGCTGCGCATCATCTAGCACAGCGGCAAAAACAGGACTTCGGGTGCGATACACTTGATCAACACTGCTACTGACGCTATCCGCATTCGCCAAATTACTGGCGGTTGTATTAAGCCGTAAAGACTGGGCACTCATTCCACTGCCAGCGATATCAAACACATTAAATAAAGACATTAGGACTTACTCCCCTCTAATTGCACTTAACAGACCACTGAATTTTGAACCTAAAAAATTCAAACTAGCCTGATACTGAACAGAGTTCTGCATAAATTGTGCCTGTTCGATTTGTTCATCAACCGTATTGCCATCTAGTGAGTCTTGTACCGTGGCTCGATACTGCACTGCAGGTGATGCAAACTGGCTGCTAGACACTTGAATATGATTAGAATGTGTAGTCTCTATAGCAGCCATAGACTGACTGCTTGCCGCCATTTTCATAGCGGACTGAAAATCAATATCACGCGCTTTGTAATTGGGTGTGTCGGCATTAGCCATATTGGAGGCAAGTAACTCTGCCCGCTGCGAGCGGACTCGTAATGCATCAGCATGAATACCTAAGGCCGTATCGAAATTTATTGACATAGTGTTCTCCTACTTATCTGTTGTTTTAAGGATAGCACAAAACACGCCAACAATTATTTAACTTTAAAATCAATAGGTTGATTTACATGAACAATTGATGTCAAAAATATAACGGTGTCCTATTGCTAGTGAATAAGCAGTTTGAACTCGTAAGATAAACCATCGTGCAAAATAAATAAGGCACCCGAAGATGCCTTATTTATGAATAATTATCAAACGCTCACCAAAAAGTGAAGGCCAAACCAGTAAGTCGCCATTTAGCTGAGAATAGTCTGCGATTCAAATCGATTCAACATCTCAGCAACGAGTTTTCTAGGTAGCCATGCTTCACCCGCATGTACCGCTCGAACAGCTTTATCAATGTCTATTTGCTGCTCTTTTACAATATAACCACGGGCTTTAAAACCCGAGTTTCTTAGCATATCAAATGTGGGCTCTTCATCGATTAAAATAAGGCTTTGAGCGGCAGGATAATGTTTAGTTAAAAAATGGCAAAGTATATCGCCATTTATTGTCTCGGAATCTTGTGTGATGATGAATATATCGGGATGCTGATAGCCTACTTGGGCAACAACATCATCTAAGTCTGATGGTTGAACATCCGTCAGCCATATATCTGCCTGCTCTTCCAATACACGCTTCACTGCATCTGAAGTTGGGCTAAAAATAACCACGTTAATCATGCATAGACTCGCAATATAGAGACTAGTAGTTGCCATTGCTGTTCCCAGCCTACTAGTGGTGACTGACGATAGCCTGTTCGGACAAACTGCTGTAAATGTCCCTCCACGACGATTAGCAACAAATTTGCCGTTTCGTTAACAGGGCGACCACCGGCCTGTGTTAGGGTTAATTCTCGTTCGCGTAGAATTTGACGAAATTGCGTTTCTAGGCGTTCAAAAAATTGATTTACACGTTGGCGAAGTCGCTCAGTTTCACCCGTTAACGCCGTACCGACAAGAATACTGCTAATGCCCGGATTTTTAGCACTAAAGCCTAATAGCAGAGTAATTATTTTTTCACATCTAGCGACTGCGTTAGGCTCATTTTGTAATATTTGGCCAATTAAACGAAAAACAGTATCTTCAGCAAACTCAATTAAACCTTCAAACATGCGCGCTTTACTTGGGAAATGTCGATACAAAGCGGCCTCTGATACGCCCAATCCTTTTGCTAGCTGCGCAGTGGTGATGCGTTCGCCCGGATTTTGTTCTAATTCGCGTGCCAAAGCTTCAAGAATAGCTTGTTTACGCGAGCTTTTCACTTCATCTCTACTTGGTTTTTGTTGCTCGCTCATTGCCAGCCTCCACGAATTAAGGTACCGACACCTTCATTGGTAAACATTTCTAATAACACCGCATGTTGCACGCGACCATCAATAATATGAGCAGTGGTTACACCCGCTTGCACCGCATCTAAAGCGCAGCCGATCTTTGGTAACATGCCACCATAAATGACGCCATCATCGATCAATTGATTGACTTGCTTAGCATTCAGACCCGTCAATAATTCGCCATTGGCATCCAATAACCCAGCTGTATTGGTCAACAAAATGAGCTTTTCAGCCTGTAATACTTCAGCTATTTTACCCGCGACCAAATCAGCATTGATATTAAATGACTGACCATTTTCCCCCACGCCAATGGGTGCAATCACAGGTATAAAGTCACTCTTAATCAACATATCAATCACACTGGTATCAATACTTTTTACTTTTCCAACATGTCCTAAGTCAATCAATTCAGATACGCGAAAGGCAGGATCATCACTATTTTTAGCGACGTGCAACTTTTCAGCGCAGATTAAATTACCATCTTTACCCGTCAACCCTACTGCCCGACCGCCATGCGTATTTATCAAATTAACAATACTCTTGTTAACCTGACCACCAAGCACCATTTCAACCACATCCATCGTTTCACTATCAGTGACACGCATTCCATCGATAAACTCGCTTTCCTTACCGATACGTTTCAGTAAATCACCAATTTGTGGCCCACCACCGTGAACGATAACAGGATTAATGCCTACTGCTTTTAATAACACCACATCTCGGGCAAAACTATTTTTTAATGTTTCATCAATCATGGCATTACCACCATATTTAATGACAAGGGTTTTACCTGAAAATCGCTGAATGTAAGGGAGCGCTTCAGTTAGGACCTGAGCGATATGCGATGCCCGCTGGCTATTAATACTCATGATTTACTGGGTATCCTTTGGTGTTAAAGCTAATTGCTCGGGAGTCGAAGATATTGGCTCGTCGAAGGATAAAGACATGGGTTCATCCAAAGATAAAGACATTGGCTCATCTAAAGATAAAGCTGATGTTTCATTTGATGAGAATGACGACGCCTTTACTGAAAATGGAATGATCAATGTTGGTTTAATTTGTAACATTTGACGTTCAAATTGCTCTTGTATATGGGCCAAATCAGCTTCAGTATCCCCCTCAAATCGCAATGTAAGACCAGGCACCGTGTTTGATGCTCGTACCAGCCCCCAACCATTAGCATAATCAGCACGTAAGCCATCCATAGTCGTTATCTGTGCACCAGGAAAATCACCTTCTTGTTGAATTTGAGCAATAAAAAGTTTGCATTCAGCTGCATCCATTGCTAATAAGATTTCTGGCGTACTTTTTCTACTGGGTAGTGCTGCAAAGATTTCTGTTGGAGTGCGCTCTAATTGATCTTGACATAATAGCTCTAGCAAGCGTGCCGCAGCATACATACCATCATCAAAACCGTACCAACGTTCTTTGAAAAAGATATGTCCGCTCAATTCACCTGCGAGCTGCGCGTTTATTTCTAACATCTTATTTTTGATCACAGAGTGGCCTGATTGCCACATGACAGCTTCACCACCTGCTCGTGAAATTTCTTCTCCCAATAAATTGGAACTTTTTACGTCATAAATAATAACGGAGCCTGGCATCCGTAACAATACATCTTGTGCGAACATCATCATCATTCGGTCAGGAAAAATAGTGTTGCCCATCGCATCGACTACACCTAGGCGATCACCATCACCATCAAATGCGATACCTAACTCAGCATCATGCTGTTTAACGGCTTTAACTAAATCCTGTAAATTATCAGGTTGACTTGGATCTGGGTGATGATTTGGAAAAGCACCATCAACCTCGCAAAATAGCTCAATAACTTCGCAACCTAATGCTCTAAATAATTGAGGGGCAATGCTGCCAGCCACACCATTACCACAATCGATCACGATTTTTATTGGACGTGATAGTTGGATATCATCGTCGATTCTTTGGATATAGTCGCCCATCACATCGGCTTTGTGGCGAATGCCATGTCCTTTTAACAGGTTACCCTGTTCGATACGATGATAGAGTGCTTGTAAAGCTTCCCCTGCCAATGATTTACCCGCTAAAATTATTTTTAGACCATTATAATTTGATGGGTTATGACTACCAGTGACCATCACAGCAGACTGGGTGTCCAGATGATGACTAGCAAAATAAAGTACGGGGGTTGGCACCATACCAAGATCAGACACATCACAACCGCTGCCAAGAATACCAGCAATTAACGCTTCAGAAAGCTCGGGACTAGAATGCCGTCCATCACGGCCGACCACAACATGCCTTAGTCCTAAGGCTTGAGCCTCACTACCAATTGCACGGCCAATTACGTGCACAATTTGACTGTTAAGCGATTCACCGACAAGACCTCTAATGTCATAGGCCTTAAAGATACTTTGAACAATATCGACATTGTCTTCCAACATACCGAGTTCAGCAGTATCCTCAAACGTATTTTCTTCTATTTTTTTACGAATTATTTCGGATGTTGTTTTGGAATTGGATGGCGCACTTTTCGTAGATGGCGCTACCGACTTGGTTCTTGCTAATGCTTGAATATTACCTGAAACTTCTCGCAGGGCAGGATCAATTATCGTATATTTTGTTTTCATTGTTCCGTTATTAAGATCAAGTAATTGCTGTTTTAATGTTGCGGTATCAGCATTATGCAAATAACTACGAATAGCAGCTAGCAATAGCCACATTAAAATTATTACAACAAAAATTACCATTATTAGAGTAAATGACTGCGTGATGGTAGACACATTTTCCGGCCAATAAGCGATATGCCAATGAGTACCTACTATATCAACCTGAAACGTTGTTGCCCCTTGTTTTGATTTCACATTTCCTTGCGATGCTAACACTACTGCATTTTTTTCACCTTGCAACAACTCAGCATAGCCATCCACTTTTTCATCCGTAAATAGCAAATTGGTTATAATTTCAGGCGTAAAAGTGACCGTCAATACACCTACAATATTATTGTTTTGATCGGTGACCCGCTGCGCTAACAACAATTGCGCAGCATCAGTGCCTGCTTGGAGCACGGCAATCGATGAACTGCCTTCTTTTTTTGCTTGTCTTAGACTATCTAACGCTGCGTAAGTGATCGGTATGCAGCCACTTTTATCGATATCATCAACGTCAGCACTAATAAGGCAGATACTTGTTGCATTTGGAAACGCGCCAGCTAATACCTTCTGTTGTTCTACTATTTGCCTAGGCTCTCCACTTGCTAATACTGCTGAAAACTCAGCTCTTTTAGCAACTAAAACCAGTTGCTTTTGCAATAGCGAAATCTGTGCGGTTGTAACTTTATTCAGCATATTAATGGTTTGCTGGTGCTGCTTATATTGCTGTTGTTGCTGTTGTTGTAGCTGGGATGTACTTATCTGATACTGCCAAAAAAAGGCAGCGGTAACAATAAGACAACTCACAACAAAAGTCATAAAAGCAAATAACTTACTACTCAACAGCAATGCACGCTTAGTTGTCTCTTTCATAAGGTCTTCTTAAAAATTAACCATTTTAATTAGTGCCGACCAGTGTGGCCGAAACCACCGGTACCACGTTCTGAACTGGTAAACTCTTCTACCTGTTCAAATGCCACTTGTATAACAGGTACAAATACCATTTGAGCGATACGCTCTCCGACAGTAATGGTGAAGGCAGTTTGACTGCGATTCCAACAAGAAACAAATAACTGTCCTTGATAATCACTGTCGATTAAACCCACCAAATTACCTAATACGATGCCATGTTTGTGGCCCAAACCTGAGCGGGGCAATATGACGGCCGCTAACGTAGGATCATCAATATGAATGGCCAATCCTGTTGGAATCAAAATAGTGGCACCGGGCTCTAAAATAAGGTCATCATCAACACAGGCTCGTAAATCCAATCCTGCTGAACCCGATGTGGCGTAATCGGGTAGTTCGATGCTGTCACCTAATCGTGCATCCAGTACTTTAAGTTGAATCTTTTGCATCATATCTCTCAATAATAAGTGTCATTAAATCTCGTGCTAATTGGGTTTTAGCTGTCAAAGGCAACTCATGTGAACCTTTTGACCAAAATACCTGCAAGGCATTATCGTCTACTGCAAACCCCATATTTTCACCGACTTGATTAGCAGCAATCATATCTAAACCTTTGGTCTTCAATTTATTTTGTGCATAATCAGCCACGTGTTCAGTTTCTGCTGAAAAGCCAACCACAAAGGGCTTATCAGACAATTTGGCTACTGCTGATACGATGTCCAGCGTCGGTATTAGATCTAATTGTAGCTTTTCATTTTTCATTTTTTTTATTTTATTACTAGCCACGGTTTCAAGCTGGTAATCTGCCACTGCAGCACAGGCAACAAATATGTCACATGCATGGATGCCATCAATGACGGCATCATACATTTGTTGCGCGGTTTCAACATTAATTCGTGTAACTCCGCCTGGTGTTATTAAATGAACTGGTCCAGCCACTAAAACAACATCCGCACCCGCCTCAATCGCAGCTGTGGCCATTGCAAACCCCATCTTGCCAGAACTTCTATTGCCAATAAAGCGTACTGGGTCGATTGGTTCATAAGTCGGCCCCGCCGTTATCATCACTCGTTTACCGCGTAATCTAGCAGGCACTACCAACTTGGACAAGCCAGCCACAATATCTTTGGGTTCCAGCAAGCGACCAGCACCCTGTTCTCCACAAGCCTGATCCCCGCTTGCTGGTCCTAAAAGTTGAGTACCTCTTGTTTGTAATTGTGCTAAATTTTCTTGTGTGGCTTGATTTTCCCACATTTTGTTATTCATCGCTGGGGCAATAACCAGCGGAGACTCACTGGCCAGACATAAAGCTGTCAATAAATCATCCGATCGTCCTTGTGCTAAGCGGGCAATAGTATCGGCACTCGCTGGTGCGATCAAAATCCAATCAGCCCAACGTGCTAGTTTAATGTGGCCCATGGCTGATTCCTGATCAGCATCTAATAATTCAATAGCAACAGGATGACCGCTCAACGTTTGCAGCGTTAGTGGTGTAATAAACTCACAGGCCCCCTTAGTCATCACTACCCGTAATTCAGCGCCAGCATCGCCCAAACGACGCACTAAATCTGCTGATTTATAGGCAGCAATACTACCGGTAACACCTAAAACAATCTTTTTACCGACAAGTGTACCGTTCTTAATCATACTTTTCCCATTGCTAAATCATGTAAGGTTAATTCTGATAACACACCATTTTGAGCAATCGCTAATTGCTGCAAAAGCTGATCTACAGCGGGTTCAACAAGGCTTTTTATTTTCAACAACTCAGACTCCTCCGCAGTGCGTAAACAATGTAAAATCACGCTCACTTTAATAGATGAAATATCCTGTCCAGGCACATAACTCGGGGGTTCTCCAGCAAGCTCGACCAATAAGCCGCCTTGCACCAGTGTCATTAATAGCTCCTGAAGTATCGAGGGAATTAATGCTGTTTGTTCTTCTAAATCTTGCAGAGTAAATGCCGGCTGCTGCCGACAAAATCGTCTGGCAATAACGGTCATCACCCACAAACCTTCCTTTTCTCTTAGGCGTGGACTTAGTTCATAGGGCTTATCACCTAGTTGAACCAATTTTGGATGTTGTAAATAAAAAGCGACTTGCGAACCTGTTAATAAAATAAACCATGCTAAATATAACCAAAGCATGAAGAAAAATAAAATCGCAAAACTGGAGTAAATAGCTGTGTAGCTTGATGATGAAGCAACAAAACTAGCAAACAGTGTTCCTAGGGTTACCCACATAATACCCGCTACAGTTGCGCCGATCAGTGCTGGGCCCAATTTCACCGTTGTATTGGGGATGAATTTATATAAGAAAGTAAAAGCCAGTATTATCATAAAGTATGGTAACAACCTACTCACAAATACTAACAGCGTGCCAAAGGGCTCTATAGCCTCCATTTGCTGTATTACATCATGGTTCAACACAGTAGCGGCAATACCAAGCCCTGTAAATATCAATAGTGGGCCAATCATCACCACACTGAGATAATCCGTAAATCTGCGAGCCAATGTTCTTGCTTGTTTCACACGCCAAACAAAATTGAACGCATTTTCAATTTTCTGCACTAAGGCGATGATGGTATAAAACAACATAGCCACGCCTAGCGATCCTAATAGTCCAACTTTAACGTTATCAACAAAGCCGATGATATTAGCCGTTATTTCTTCGCCGCGTGAGCCTAGAGGTTCAAGAATACTCAATAAAGCAGGCTCAATCTGGTTATGTATTCCAAAGGCTTTTAATACTGAAAATGCAACGGCAATGAGCGGTACCAACGACAATAATGAAGTGAACACTAGGCTCATAGCACGTAGGTTTAACTCTCCTGTAGCCAATTCACGAACCATAATGTAACTCACTCGTAGCGTGTTAATCAGCCAACGTATGAGCAAATTGGACTTTTCAGGTAACTCTTGCCATAAGCTCACCTGAAAAAACGTCTTTAATTGCGATATTAATTGGGTCATTGAATGCTCACAACATTGGAAATAGTCGATAAATAACCATGATTCTATACTGGATTATCAATATCAATAAATTGATGTCGAATATCAAAGTGCTGAGCAAGATGCTCGCCCAATGCCATCACACCATAACGCTCGGTAGCATGATGCCCTGCCGCAAAATAATTTATGCCTAATTCACGAGCCAAATGGACCGTCGGCTCAGAAATCTCACCGCTTATAAAGGCATCTAAGCCCAGCACTGCCGCCTGCTCAAGGTAGCCTTGCGCAGCTCCCGTACACCAACCAACAGTAGTTATTGGCCGATCATGGCCCTGTATAACCATAGGTTCCCGTCCTAAGGCTCGGCGTATTTGAGCGGTAAACTCAGCCACTGATTTTGGTTCAGCCAAACAACCACACAAGGCGATGGCAGGATCGCCCGTCCCTGAAATGCGCCCGTCAGTTTCTAAATCCAGTAATTGAGCTAATTGCGCATTATTACCCAAGCTTGGGTGAGCATCGAGCGGCAGATGGTAGGCAATTAAGTTTACGTTATTGACTAATAATTGTTTCAGTCGTCGCTGCTTAATACCTATGACCCGCGGGTCTTCACCTCGCCAGAAATAACCGTGATGAACCAAAATAGTATCTGCATCTAAATCCAACGCAGCATCAAGCAAGTCTTGACTTGCCGTTACACCAGTGACCACATTATTAATGTACTCATTACCTTCAACTTGCAAACCATTAGGGCAATAATCTTGAAACCTATTTGGCTCTAATAAAGTCTCAAGGTAGGATAGAAATTCAGTTCGGGTTATCATCTCACTAGATTCCGACAACAATAAATTTGTCACTATAGCAAACTGGAGACCAAATAATATGGATGCAGTGAATATCATCGCACTCAGCATGGGTGCAGCATGGGCTAGTGGCATAAATCTTTATGCCACTATCGTTATGCTCGGCTACATGGGAATGACTGGTAATATCGACCTTCCGCCTGGTCTAGAGCTTCTTTCTGACCCAATGGTGATGGGGGCAGCAGGCCTCATGTACTGTGTGGAGTTTTTTGCTGACAAAATTCCAGGTGTAGATTCTGGCTGGGACACAATCCATACGTTCATTCGTATTCCTGCTGGCGCGATGTTAGCCGCAGGTGCGATAGGTGACGTCACACCCGCTATAGCGCTTACAACGGCACTGTTAGGCGGCACTTTAGCAGCAGGTAGCCATGCCACTAAAGCAGGAACGCGCTTGTTAATAAACACCTCACCAGAACCCTTCAGCAATTGGACTGCATCAATAAGTGAGGATTTATTAGTTATTGGTGGCTTATGGGCAGCGCTCAACCATCCTGCATTATTCATTATCGGCTTAATCATCTTTATTATGCTGATGATTTGGCTATTACCACGCTTATGGCGATTAATTAAACAAGTCTTTCGGCGCATTGGCGGCTGGCTTGGTTTATGTGAGCCACCAGCAGTGTCACCATCCCCACTGAATATGGAGAAAACGATCGAGCCATCGAATAAATCTAAGGTTTAGTTTTTAAACGGTAAAATACGCCATGAGCGCTGCGAATCATTTCGAAGGCATCGGTATAACCGCTAATGGTTTCCGATGCACCAAGGAATAAGTATCCGCCTGGATTTAGCGCCAAAGCCATACGGTTTAAAATATCTGTTTTACGTTCTGCTGAAAAATAAATCAATACATTACGACAGAAAATAATATCGAACTTGCCTAATGCACCATAGGTTGATAATAAATTCTGTTCATTAAAACTTACACGACGAATAATTTGATCAGCCACCCGCCAGCGCTCACCGATAGGTGTGAAAAATTGCTGTTTTCGTTCGACAGTTAAACCTCGCCCCAAAACCCCTTCATCGTATTCTGCTTGTTTAGCCTTAGCTAACATGCTCATTGAAATATCCGTTGCCACAATCTGAGTATTGACTAGACCACTAGCTGCTACTTTTGCCATATATTCGCTGAGTGCGATGCTAATCGTATAAGGCTCCTGTCCCGAGGAGCAGGCTGAAGACCAAATACGGCATTGTCGTTTACCCGAGCCATCCATCTCAGGAAAGACTTCTTGAGCCAGTATTTCAAATGGACTTTGATCACGAAACCACGATGTCTCATTAGTTGTCATCGCGTCAATAACCGCATCCCGCAGATGTCGCGGCTGTCTCAATTCAATTGCTTGCAATAGCGCCGACACCGATGGAATTTTTTCATCTCTTAATAGTTTTGTCAGCCGACTGGTTATTAAATATTGCTTTCCTTCACCCAATAAGATGCCACAGGCCTGCTCAAGGAACAGTTTAAACCGATCATAATCTTGCGGAGAAATATTGCCTACTATATCCATGTCTTCTTATTCGTAGTTCCTATTTGCAAACTTGGTCACACTAATGCATCAACTTGGTAGATACAATATTAGGTATGAAAATTAACGAAACTAATCTAACAAAGCCTGTGTTAGTTACTAGCCGCAATTTGTGTGGTTGGGGAAATAAATCAACTTATTATTCATTTAAGAGAGAATAACTATGTTGGCAAATAATAACATTGTTTCATTCGATGCACATCACGCCAAAGCTTTGAGCGAACTATCGTCTCCAAACAAAAAAATCATCGCTTCATGTCGAGCTATTTTGGCTGATTCACTGCCAAAATGTTTTATCTTTTTAGGCAATTTAGACGACACCCTGTTCAAGTTGGCAGATCAAGCCAAAAATAATATAGCGCAGTCAGAGTTCTTTGCTGCCATGTTTATATTTCGCATTCAACAAAGTGATCTAAAAGATGAGTTTATACGGCTCGTACTTAATGATTTCGATGATTTTTTTTCAACATTAATACGTGGCGACTTATCAAAGCGAGGGTTTAAGCTAGCCATTTTGCATAATGATGACCTTGAAGAAGAAATCGCAATCACTAGGATAAACACAAAAAGTAACGATATTTTTGGTAATGAATTCACTCTCCTCTCTCGTCGTTTTGGACACTTAATTGATACCAAAATACTAACTAAAAACCCTTTAGCCGCAAATAATATTGCCGCCCGCGTTAAAGATGTAATCTCGCCAATAACGTCAAATAATAGCGTAAAACTACAGGTTTATAAGCTATTCGAACAACACACACTCGGTGAGCTAAAAAATTTATACCAAGCACTTAATGAAGAGTTAATTAAAAACGAAATACTGCCTAATTTAGCTCAGCGTAAACAATCACAACAAAATTTATCTACGCCGTCGACAACATCTTCAGCAGATTCATCACCTAACTCATCAAATATCATGAGTAACGAAAGTGAACAGGCTGCGTCAACAAGATTTGAGCTGCAACGTCAAATCCTGAATAAAGAGGGGGCATCGCAAATTCTAGATAGTGTAAATATAGCTAATCAACAATACATATTACCAACGCTTGCAGAACTACAGCAAATTCCCTTTGAACAACTACCTATAACTCAAAATGGCAGCTATCAACTCCCTGAGTTAAATCAATTATTAGTAGAGGATTTACAAACTGATGTTCAATCCGACAGCCACGTCGATGAAGATACTATAAAAATCATTGATTTATTATTTGAATTTATTTTAGGAGATAAGATAATCCCCGCACCCATTCGTGCGATGATAGCTCGACTCAGAACTCCTATGCTAAAAGTTGCGATCAGCGACAATAAATTTTATTGTACAAAAAATCATCCAGCAAGACGCTTATTAAATAATTTAGCTATAATATCAACATGTTGGGATCAAAAAAGAAGTAGTCAACAAGCTCTAATACAAGGCAAAATACAAACTGTCGTCACTACGATTTTGACTGAATTCGATAATGACATTAGTATTTTCAAAAAGTTAAATATTCAACTCAAGCAGTTTATTGAACAGCAAGCTCAAAACAGTGCTTTCGCCGAACAACGAATTGTGAAAGAAAATGAGGGTCAAGAAAAACTTCTTGCTGCCCAACATGAGGTCGATAGCGTGATTAATGATCGACTCTCAGAGCATTCACATTTGCCAAAAGTAGTTATTTCGCTGATTAATGAAGGGTTGAAACATATACTTAAACTGCGATTACTTCAAAAAGGCTTAGATAGTCCGGAATGGACAGATGCTGTCCAAGTATTAGAACAGTTGATTTGGAGTGTCACGCCAAAACCAGATCCTAATGACCGCGAAAAATTATTACAAACAATTCCCCACTTAGTGAAAACACTAGAATCAACGTTGAGTGGCGCATCATTTAATCAAACTAAAATTAGGTCGTTTTTCCAACAACTGCAAACTTGTCATGCTCAATGCGTTAATGGTGACCTTCTCCAGCAAGAGGTTTTACAAGCGATCGATAACCAACCAAATGTGAGAAAGATTATTGAACAAAGCGAATGGAGCCCGATCGCTACCGACAAAAATATAACCCCCGATGAACTAGCGTTCGAAAAGGTATCCGCACTAAAGATAGGCACATGGATAGAGGTATCTGAAAAAGATTCTTCCCATCAAATGAAATTTTCATGGCGTAGTCATTTAACGGATCGGTGCTTATTTGTATGCTATAACGGTCTAAAAGCAGCCGATCTTTCTCTTGTGGAGCTAGCTAATTTATTTCAAAAAGGACAAGCAAAGCTTATTGACCCGTCTCAACCGTTAATGGACCGTGCACTTGCTTCAATAATGAAATCTATCAATAATTAACCAAACTCAACAAGAAAAAGAGCATATTGAATTTAATGTCAAAATCAACACTAACTAGTGGCAATCGCCTAAATATACTAATTACCGGTTGCTCTAGTGGGATTGGTTTTTGTGCCGCCACACTGTTACATCAGCTAGGTTATAACGTTGTTGCTACAGTAAGAAAAGCGGACGATGCACTCCCCTTACAACAGCTCGGCATCAGCACTACAAAACTTGATCTTACACAGAGCAAATCCATCAAAGACGCGTTGACATTTACGCTTGAACATTTTAACGGTCAACTTGATGCCTTATTTAATAATGCCTCGTATGGACAACCCGGCGCAGTTGAAGACTTAAGTCGTGATGTTTTACAGCAGCAATTTGAAACCAATGTATTTGGTACTCAAGAACTCACCAACTTAGTGATCGCTCAAATGAGAAAGCAGGGGCACGGGCGGATTATTTACAATAGCTCTGTTCTTGGCCTCGTTTCTATGGCCTATCGTGGCGCTTATAATGCCAGTAAATATGCCATTGAGGGCTTGGCTGATACCTTACGATTAGAACTTTATGATACCGATATTCATATTAGCTTAATTGAACCGGGTCCGATTATCAGCCAGTTCAGAGCCAATGCCTTTATCAAATATCAACAAAATATTGATAAAGAAAAAAGTGCTCACTACGAAACATATGCTGCGATGGAGCAACGTTTAACCAAACAAGGCCCTGCAGCGCCATTCACTCTTCCACCTGAAGCGGTAGTGACTAAGCTCATTCATGCCATTGAGAGTAAACGACCAAAGATCCGATATTACGTGACCTTTCCAACCTATCTTTTTGCCACGCTGAAACGACTGCTACCACACCGCTGCTTAGACTGGGTGCTTATTAAAATATCAGCAGCAGAAAATAACTAGAAATATTAAAGCCTTAATCATCTTTGTCTTCACGGCCATAAAGGTAGACCATGTAAAGAGACATACCTACCATCACACTACCACCAAAAATATTGCCCAAGGTCACCGGAATAAGATTGGCAATAAATCCTGATATAGTGAGATTATGCAGAGCCTCAGCACTAATGCCACTTACAGCGACAATTTCAGGATTAAGCGAAGCTACCATTGCCGCAGGGATCATAAACATGTTGGCAATGCAGTGTTCAAATCCCATTGCTACGAAGGCCGAAATGGGGAAGATAACGGCAAATACTTTATCTACGACAGTACGTGAGGCATAGACCATCCAGCTCGCGAGACATACCAAAGCATTACAGAATATGCCGCGGACAAAGGCTTCTGTCGTAGTTAAGTCTACTTTGGCCAAACCAGCTTTAAGGGCTGCAGCACCTACGGCATGATGTCCACCATCAAGGAAACCAGATGCAAAGACCAAATATACGGTTATAAAAGCACCCAGCGCATTGCCAAAGTAAACCAAACTCCAGTTTTTCAATAATCGCGCTAAGGTAATACGTTTTTTTGCCCACGCCATGACGATTAAATTATTACCGGTAAAGAGTTCGCCGCCAGCGATCGCAACTAGGATAAAACCTAATGAAAATGCGAGTCCACCTAAAAGCTTAGCTGCACCATAGGCCTCTGTTGGGTGCGTCATTGCCACGGTGTAATACATTGCACCAAAGGAAATAAATGCACCAGCCATCATCGATAAAACGAGTAATGGCAAAAACGCCATATTAGCTTTACTAACGCCTAATGTTTTAACCTTATTAGCCACCTCGGCAGGAGTAAAGGCATCGACAAATTTAGCAAATTCAGACATTTTGAATTATTCTCAGAATAAAATTGGCTGATTATACTAAGTATATTTACTTGTATCAGTAAATTAAGTTTATTAGATTAATAAAGGCATAAACAATGTAGCTAAACTCAGTACCAGAAAGAACCCAGCCATATCAGTAATGGTCGTCAACAAGGGCCCTGAAGCTACAGCCGGATCAATACCAAAACCTTTCAGTATTAATGGCACCGTACCGCCTATAGCAACCGCTAATACGGTATTAACCGACAATGCTAATCCAATGACTAATCCAAGCACCGCATTATCCTTCCATAGCCAAGCCACAATGCCAATCATAATTCCAAGAATAATCCCATTGATAATACCGACACTAAATTCCTTTTTAAGCACGTGAAATAGATCCGTTGGTTTGGTCAAACCCAGGGCTAACTCCCGCATGCTAACGCCCACAGCTTGATTACCGGAACAGCCACTCATATCAGATACCATGGGCAAAAATACGGCGATGGCAATAACGGCCATTAATGTTTCTTCATAGGCCGAAATGACACTGGCAGCAATAATGTTAAGCACAATATTTGAACTTAACCACGCCAAACGTCGGCGAGAGCGGTACCATGTTGGCATAGAACGCAACTCATCACTCACCTGTTGACGCGCCAAACTTCGGTGTTCTTGTTGATCACGCAAAGCATCTGCAACGGCTTGTCGTGATAACACACCTAATGGTATGCCATCTTTATTCACGACAGGTAGACCTAAGAAAGGATGCTCTTCAAATATATCCTCTAACTCTTCTAAAGTTTGATAAGGCTTTACCGCCAACGGCTTTATCATAATGTCTGATAATGCGGCAGTTCGTTTACTAGTCAACAACCCCCTGAGAGATACTACGCCAACCAGCGTGCCTTGTTCATCGACAATATAAGGATGTTGACCACGATAACGCTCAAAATCCTCATCGCCCGTAGCGATACGTTTTAGCACTGCACCTACTTTTTCAGTCATTTTAAATGAGAACACTTCCCATTCCATCAGACCACCAGCAGTATCATGCTCATATTGAACTAATTTACGAACACCTTCGGCTTCTTGTTCGTCCATTTCAGCTAAAATAGCTTTAGCACCTTCGCTATCTAACTCATGAACGATGTCGGCCTGCATGTCACTCTGCAGTTCTTCCATGATCTTAGCTGCGACAGGTATTTCAACACCTTCCAGTAGGCTAGCAGCTAGATCCGCAGGCGCCTCCTCAATCAGTAGCGCTGCCAACTCGGGGGTCAACATAGCAATTAATTGATGCCGCGATGTAGCATCTAAACGAATGACAAGCCGCAAAACATCCTGCGGAGCAGTTTGTTCAACGATAGCGATAAAGCCTTCAGCATTATCATCAGCAAGGAGTTGTTGCAATAGCTGTTCTGTTAACTCTTCAGTGTTTTTCTCGTCAGTAATTGTCATGATTAAATCCTATCCCCAAAGGTGTTTGTTACTTACTGCTGAGTGTTATAGCTAAAATCTAAAGCCCAAGTGGTATTTGCCACATTTAAATGGTAATAATGCCACATCATCGCAAAAAAAAGCCCCACTCATTGAGCAGGGCTTTTAATTATCGAACAAACAACTCAGTTACTAAAAGATAATACACCTTCAGACACATCAACTTTGATGGTATCCCCACCTTTAAATCGCCCTGATAACAAGTCATGCGCCAAGTGATTTTCCAGTTGTTGTTGTATCACTCGCTTGAGTGGTCGCGCACCATAAACGGGGTCAAAACCAGCTTCGGCAATCAAATCTAAGGCTGCGTCACTGATCTGTAATGCCATATCTCGATCAGCTAAACGCTGACGCAAATGCCCTAATTGAATATCGGCAATAGCATGAATTTGCTCGCGCTGTAATGGATGAAAGACCACTACGTCATCAACACGATTTATAAACTCAGGACGAAAGTGTTGACCCACAATATCCATCACTGCGGATTTCATCTTCTCATAGTTGTCTTCACTCGCCATTTCTTGAATCACATGTGAACCCAAGTTAGATGTCATCACGATAACCGTATTGCGGAAATCAACGGTACGACCCTGACCATCAGTCAAACGGCCATCATCTAAGACTTGCAACAAGATATTAAACACATCCGGATGCGCTTTTTCTACTTCATCCAGCAAAATGACTGAATAAGGTTTACGGCGCACCGCCTCTGTCAGATACCCCCCTTCTTCATAACCCACATAACCCGGCGGAGCACCCACTAATCGCGCCACTGAATGTTTTTCCATAAACTCGGACATATCGATCCGTACCATGGCATCTTCAGTATCAAATAAGAATGTCGCTAATGACTTACATAACTCAGTTTTACCAACACCTGTTGGACCTAAGAAGAGGAATGAACCATTAGGGCGGTTAGGATCAGATAAACCAGCACGGCTACGTCGAATAGCATTAGCAACCGCTGTCACCGCTTCATCTTGGCCAATAACTCGTTCATGCAAGGCATCATCCATTTTCAAGAGCTTATCGCGCTCTCCTTCCAACATTTTGGACACTGGAATACCCGTCCATTTAGAGACCACTTCGGCAATTTCCTCTTCGCCGACTTCATTGCGTAATAATTGAAAATCTTTAGTTTCTGCTTGTGCAGCCATCGTCAGTTGCTTTTCTAACTCGGGAATTCTGCCATATTGAAGTTCAGACATTTTGGCATAATCACTACTCCTTGTAGCCATTTCAAGTTCCATTCGTGCTTTTTCAAGTCCTTCTTTGATATGTTGACTACCATGCAATGAAGCTTTTTCTGATTTCCATATTTCTTCCAAATCAGCGTATTCGCGTGAAAGTTTGTCCATTTCAGATTCAAGTGTTTCTAAACGTTTTTTGGATGCATCATCCGATTCTTTTTTAAGGGCAACACGTTCAATTTTCAATTGAATTAAACGACGCTCCATACGATCCAATGATTCAGGTTTAGAATCGATTTCCATCCGAATTCGACTAGCAGCCTCATCAATCAAATCAATCGCTTTATCGGGTAACATACGGTCGGTAATGTAGCGATACGATAAGGTAGCAGCCGCCACAATGGCAGGGTCGGTAATATTAACCCCATGATGCACTTCATAACGCTCACTTAAACCACGTAAAATAGCAATGGTATCTTCAACCGAAGGCTCACCGACTTGAACTTTTTGGAATCGACGCTCTAATGCCGCATCTTTTTCTACATATTTACGATATTCATCTAAGGTAGTAGCACCAATACAATGTAACTCACCTCGTGCTAGAGCTGGTTTCAGCATATTACCCGCATCCATAGCGCCTTCGGCTTTTCCTGCACCTACCATGGTGTGAATCTCATCGATAAAAAGAATAACCTGACCTTCTTGTTTCGATAGGTCTTTTAAAACAGCTTTAAGACGCTCCTCAAATTCACCTCTAAATTTAGCGCCGGCAATTAACGCCCCCATATCTAGGGACAATACACGTTTATGTCGCATACCTTCTGGCACTTCACCGTTGATGATACGTTGTGCTAAACCTTCGACAATAGCTGTTTTGCCAACCCCTGGCTCACCGATTAACACAGGATTATTTTTGGTACGGCGTTGCAATACTTGAATCGTCCGGCGGATTTCGTCATCTCTACCAATGACCGGATCAAGCTTCCCGTTTTCAGCTAGTTCAGTCAGATCGATGGTATATTTTTCTAATGCTTGACGTTGTTGTTCGGCATTTTGATCGGTCACTTTTTCACCGCCACGTATTTTTTCTATCGCCGCTTCTAATGATGATTTGTTACCGCCATGTTGCCGTAATAAATCACCCGCTTTATTTTTATCTTCCACCATTGCCAAAACAAATAATTCGCTCGACACATACTGATCTTGACGTTTTTGTGCTAATTTATCTGTTTGATTTAAAAGACGATTTAAGTCTTGTGAAATATGAATGTCACCGCTACCACCCTCTACGTGTGCGAGGCGATTCAATTGGTTTTCCAAATCCGCTTGGTAGGCGGTGATATTGACACCACTTTGTGCCAATAATGGTTTTACCGTTCCCGCTTGTTGCTGTAATAAGGCTAGCATCAAGTGGACAGGCTCAATAAATTGATGATCTTTGCCCACTGCCGTGCTCTGTGCGGCTGCTAACGCTTCTTGGAACTTACTGGTTAATTTATCAATTTGCATAATGCCATCCTATGTTGGTATTTTGTTGCTAACTAGATGGGGTAAGACCAGAGTAAATACAAGTAGTCGTACAAAAACTAAGTTAATTACACAATAATTACACAACTCTAAATTTAGCACCTAAAAAATTTATATCTGTCGTTGAACTAAGGTGTTTCCGTCGCCACGAGGAAGTAAGCGATGATACGCCCTTCTTTAATAACGGTGGACTTGGTCGATTAAGATATTTTTTATTCCAGTTATCTATCTGCATTTAATATAAATGCCTATAATTTTACGCGGATAAATTCAGGAACCGTATGACGATGATAGACATAAATATTCTTCAAGCTGCAGTTATGGATTCACGAGATGGCATTACTATTTCGGATTTTTCTCTTCCAGATAATCCGTTGATTTTTGTCAATCCAGCTTTCGAAATAATGACAGGCTACTCACTTGAAGAAACACAAGGGAAAAACTGTAGGTATTTACAGGGTCCAGATAAAGATCAAGAAGCTCAGCTCAATATAATTCGCGAAGCGATCAAAAATAGACAACCCTGCCTTGTTACTTTAAGAAATTATCGCAAAGATGGTTCAATGTTTTGGAATGAACTCAGTATGTCTCCAATTTTCAATTTTGAAGGCAAGGTAAGTCACTACTTAGGTATTCAGAAAGATGTTACCAACAAGGTTCTCACTGAAGAAAAAATAAGTGGCGAATATAGCGAGCTCAAGCAAAGTAACACTATGCTCGAGTACTTAATAAATGTCGATCCATTAACGGGTATTTACAACAGAAGATACCTTGAACAACAGTTAAGAATACAGTGGAAAATCGCGATACGGCAAAAAGCACTCCTGACCATTTTTATGATCGATATAGACCATTTTAAAAAATATAATGACACCTATGGGCATCCTGCTGGTGATGAAGCACTAAAACAAGTTGCTAAAGTTTTAAGTGGCTCTTTTTTGAAATCAACAGATTTTGTAGCTAGATACGGTGGTGAGGAATTTATTATATTAACGATGGGTGGAGATCGAAATTATATTGCAGATTTCGCAGACTCAATCGTTAAAAAAATATCAGACCTCAATATTCTACATAGTGGTTCAGATGCACAGGTTCTTACAATTAGTTTAGGAATGAACTCTTGTTGGCCTGAAGCAGAAAAAGCCCCTTTAGATGCAATTAAAAAAGCCGATGAAGCCTTATATAACGCAAAAGCTACAGGTAGAAATAAGGCTCTTAGTTACTCAAAACCAGTGCATTGATGATATCTAAATAATAAGGATAATTTATGCTCTACACTAAAACTTATTATCGTAATCCAAACACTACACTTACCCGTTTCCTGATGTTAAAGGAGTTAAACGTAGGCTTTGGGACGAATACCGTCCTTTGTTCACAACCAACTAGGCTTGATCGTACCTCACGGACTAAAAGCAATATTGAACTAATCAGTTATTTTAAAACGTTTATCTACCAATACTATATTAATTATTCAAAGGTACTTTTATGACTAGTTTTAGTAGAAGACAATTTCTTACATTATCAGTTACAACTGCTCTCTCGAGCAATCTACTCGCTGCTGGCAAAATAAATAAGACTGGTCTTGTCATAGATGAGCGTTTTTCCGAACATATAATATCTAAATCGCATCCAGAATCTCCAGCCCGTTATCATGCCATCACACAGCATCTGTTAGCTGACAACCTTCATCAGCGTGTTACGTTAATTAAACCAAAAGTTGATATTGAACACTGGCTAACAAAGGTACATTCAATTGAGCATATTAATTCAATTAAATCTAATCAGCCCGATACACATAAACATGCAGTTATTGCTACAGGGGGTGTACTTGCTGCCATAGATGCTGTTTGCACAGGTAACATTGAAAATGCATTTTGTGCATCAAGACCTCCTGGCCACCATGCAAAAAATACTGGGCAAGAAGAAGGCTTTTGTTACTACAATCATATTGCAATTGGCGCTCGATATGCTCAGCAGCAATATCACCTCAAAAACATACTCATCATTGATTGGGACTATCACCATGGCAATGGAACGGAATGGGCCTTTTATTCAGATCCCTCCGTTTTATTTTTTTCTACGCATGATATGTTTGCCTATCCAAGCACTGGAAACCCCGAAAGAGTAGGTCAAGGTGACGGCAAGGGATTTAATATCAATGTCCACCTAGCTTGTGGCGCTTCAGATAACGATATTATCACTGCTTTTAGCGATCAGTTGTTACCAGCAGCCGATGATTTCTCACCCGATCTAATTTTAATCTCCGCTGGTTTCGATAGTCGACAAGATGATTTATTAGGTTGCCATCATATTACAGACCAAGGTTTCGAACAATTAACAGAAATGGTCAAATCTCTTGCAGAACGTCATTGTAATGGCAAAATCGTGTCTATTTTAGAAGGAGGATACAACATTGAGGGTAACGCTCGCGCCGTTATGGCCCATATCAAAGCTTTAATGGCTTAACGCTAAACAATAAATATAGGAACTTTTAAAATTGAGAGGTAAAAGTCTTTTTTCACCTTAGGCCGAATAGCTATCAGAGCACATCTAACCCAGATTTTCGAAACAGCCAGATCACGTCTTAATTGCTATGAATTTAGACCAGTGAAAATAGTTCTACCAGTAGCGACGAGCACCCAGATACCGTTTTTTATAATATGGATTATCTAAGGTTTCTATTTGTACATTTTTGCGACTATTGGGGGCGTGGATAAATATATCATTTCCTATATAGATGCCAACATGGGAAACGCTCGGTCCCATTGTTCTAAAAAAAAGTAAATCACCACTATTCAACTCGGTTCTATTGATATGCTTGCCTTGTTCGAATTGTTCTGCCGTTCTTCTAGGAATAGAAATGCCATTGATGCGATGGCTATACAAGGCTAATCCTGAACAATCAAAGCCTTCACCAGGTGAATTACCGCCAAATTTATAAGGAGCACCCATCTGCAATTTGGCCGATTTCACAATAAACTCACCTAATGTCTCGCTAGTCTTATTTACTTGTGGGCTAGTAATCATAGTAACAGGAGGATTAGTCGGCACTGTCGAACAGGCAGTTACCACGAATAAGGCAAAATAACTCAGCACTATTCTTTTTACTATTTGAATATAGCGATAGTTCAACATAAGTATGTCATTCCTACCTAATTCACCTTCACCTTACTTTAGTTTGCTAAACTTCAAATGGCGATGGGTCGCCCAAGCCAACTCGCACAACTTCTGGCATATCATCGATAAACTCAATCACCGTTGTTGGAACCGCACCGCCAGCGCCACCATCAATAATCAGATCGACCTGCTTACCAATGCGTTCCATAATATCTTCTGGATCAGTCATCGGCAACTCTTCACCCGGCAAAATCATGGTTGAGCTCATTAAAGGTTCATTTAGCTCCTCAAGTAGCGCTAAGGCAATCATATTGTTAGGTATGCGTAGACCTATTGTTTTACGTTTAGCGTGTTGTAAACGTCGTGGTACCTCTTTTGTAGCTGGCAAAACAAAGGTATATGCGCCAGGCGTATTTGCTTTAATTGCACGGAATACGCTGTTATTCACTTTGGCATACGTCGATAGCTCTGACAAATCACGGCACACCAAGGTGAAATTATGCTCGTCATCTAGCTGACGAATTCGGCGGATTTTATCCATTGCCCCTTTGTCACCAATATGACAACCCAATGCATATCCGGAATCTGTGGGATAGACCACTAAGCCACCTTTACGAATAATGTCGCATGCTTGGACAATTAACCGTTTTTGGGGGTTATCAGGGTGTATATGAAAAAACTGACTCATGAAAAACCTTTAAAAAGATGTCAACGACATACTGAGGAAGGGTAATTTTATAGAAAAAATATTCTTTAAGCTAAAAGGATATACTTTTTTATCGAAGATGGTGAACAATGATGAATAATTAGATGATAGGACGATGCGTTTTTATCGAGATTATTTAACATAGCAAATAGTGGCTGAGAAAACTTATATTCTTAAAATTTAGGAGCAAAAAATGTTAACACTTCACGCCAATAGTCAGCGTGCCGCAGCTGATCATGGTTGGCTACAGTCCAATCATTCATTCTCTTTTGGCACTTACTACAACGTCAATGCTATAGGCTTTGGTCCTCTTCGCGTCATTAATGAAGATCGTGTCCAGCCCAACGAGGGATTTAGTGAGCATAGTCACAACAACATGGAAATCATCAGCTATGTTATTAGTGGCGAGCTTGAGCATAAAGATAATATGGGTAATGGTTCAGTAATTCGTTACGGTGATATTCAAAGAATGAGTGCTGGAACAGGAGTTAGGCACAGTGAATTCAATCATTCATCAGATGAGCCTGTCCATTTCCTCCAAATCTGGATACAACCTGACCTAAAAAATATAGAACCCAGCTATCAAGAAAAACATTTCGATGCTGATACTAAAAAAGGATGCCTTTGTCTTGTGGCTTCTTCTGATGAACGTGATGGTTCAGTGCTTGTTCATCAAGATGTCAGCATTTATGCATCAATAATGGATGGTGATGATTTGATTCAGCACCATATGTCACCCAAAAGAACAGCTTATTTTCATCTGATACATGGCAGCATAATGGTAAATGATCAGCATCTTGATGCGGGGGATGCCTTAAAAATAACAGACGAAGCTGAACTTACTATTAATAACGCCATTAACGCTGAGTTTTTATTGTTCGACCTTCCTTATTAAGTAAAAATGTATTGAGTGGTTAGAACATGTACACATGAAATATCACTCTGATGCCAATCGACGGAAACGCCTTAGTGACGGTTGACGGTCTCGCGTTCACACTAATGACTAATAAGCTATTGCACTACCAAACAGACCAAATAGGCACACAATTTTTAGGAAATTCGGCCAAATGGCCAAGTTCTACCCACGCATTATCGGGCGTATGAAAATCAGAACCGCAAGAAGCCAATAATTCAAACTGTTCAGCTAATCGAGCCAAGTTTTTAACTTCTTCTGAATGTTGCCGACCTGAAACAACTTCAAAACCAACACCTCCTGCTTCTTTAAAGTCACTGATTAGTCGGCGTAGTTTAGTCGCAGTCATTTTATAACGTGCGGGATGTGCAATAACTGCTTGGCCACCGGCAGCCGTGATCCATGACACAGCATCAGTCAAACTAGCCCATTCACCTGCCACATAGCCAGGCTTGTTTCTCACTAAAAAACGTTTAAAAACATCACTAATGTCTCTGGCATGCCCATGCTCGACCAAAAATTGGGCGAAATGTAGTCGACCCAACATAACATCCGAGGCATATTTACGAGCACCATCAAGTGCACCATGAATACCCGCTTTTTCTAATCTTTCAGCCATTTTTGCAGCGCGGTCAATACGATACCTGCGCATTTCCATCAAGCCTTGCTGCAAAGTAGCATTCTTGGCATCCACATTCAAACCAATGATATGAACGGTACCACCGCCCCACGTTACCGAGATTTCCACTCCGGGAATCAGGGTCAAATCAGTATTTTTTGACGCCTGCTGTGCCGCAGCAATACCTTCAGTACCATCGTGATCGGTTAAGGCCAAGACATCAACTCCTTGTGCTATCGCACGGGCAATAAGATCTTCCGGTGATAAAGCGCCATCAGATGAAATTGAGTGCGAATGTAAGTCATAACAAGTCATTCTGATCATTTTACGTTAAAATGTTGATCGTTACTTTAATTTAAGCAAAACTACAGATGAAACTATTTTTTGATTTCTTACCGATAGCTCTATTTTTTATCGCCTATAAATTTGGTGGCGGTATCTATCATTGGGGTGGACAAGAATATGTTCTCAAGGGTATTTATGTCGCAACTGCAGTGATGATTATTGCTTCAGTATTGCAAGTGACTATCACTTGGTTGCTGACTAGAAAAGTCGAAAAATCACATTTAATTACTTTAGTGCTGGTGCTTGTTTTGGGCGGCGCAACGCTATGGTTACAAAACCCTGACTTCATCAAGTGGAAACCTACTGCGGTCAATTGGCTATTTGCACTGGCATTCATCGGCTCACAGGTATTTACCGATAAATCATTACTTGAACGCATGATGGCAGAACATATTCAATTACCAGCTGTTATATGGTTCAAACTTAATGTTGCTTGGGTATTATTTTTTATCGGCTCCGGTTTAGCTAATCTCTACGTTGCCTTTAACTTTGATGAAGCAACTTGGGTCAACTTCAAGCTATTTGGCTTATTAGGTTTAACGATCTTATTTATCATTGGCCAATCCGTGTATCTCGCTAAACATGCGATTGAATCTCCAGAATCGAAATCATCAAAGGATAGTAAATAATGCTTTACGCAATTATTAGCGAAGATGTTGCTGACAGTTTAAGTCGACGCCTAGCAGCTAGACCCGCACATCTTGAACGACTAAACGAATTACAACAACATGGCCGCTTGATATTAGCCGGCCCTCATCCTGCAATTGATAGTGAAGACCCTGGCCCAGCAGGCTTCAGTGGCAGTCTCATCGTGGCGGAATTTACCGATTTGTTACAAGCACAAGCGTGGGCTGATGCAGATCCTTATATTGAAGCGGGTGTATACGCTAAAGTTGCCGTTAAACCCTTCAAAAAAGTATTACCATGACCGATACCACCAACAAGGTAAAATCGGCACTTAGTAGCCTCAAGCCAACATATTTAGATCTGCAAGACGATAGTGCATTGCATGCTGGCCATGCGGGAAATACAGGTGGCAGTCATTACACTGTGACCATCGTAAGTGAAGCTTTCAATGGTTTATCTCTCATTAAACGCCATCGCTTAGTTTATGAAGCAGTCGGGGAGTTAATGACCAACGACATTCACGCGCTCAGTATGCATGCTAAAACGCCTGCTGAATTTGGTCTAAATTCATAGCAGTCTGATGGCTAAAGACAATGAGACTTCCGTCAGAAATGAAGCATTTTTACGACAGCTAGAAATCCATAGGTTAAATAAACCCTGTAATCGTATTATAGATCTGCGTGGCAAAGTAGCGGGCGAGTGTCAGGCCTATACATTCGGTGGCCGTATTCATTATCTAGATGACAGGGCTTATTTACTGGCAAAGCAATTATTAGATCGCTTTAAAGGTCGTTACACCACTGGGGTTTATGAATCCTTGCTCAAAGCATTAAAAATGCTTGATCAGCAACCTAAAAATGGCACTCTCGACATTAATAAAGACATTTTGCATCAAGATCCTGTCCAACCGCAATACATTCCATTTGATCAAATCTTACAGCGTAAAGAGCAGCGTATTGTTTACGCTAGTCCGCTTGATATCATGATCGCAGATGTGCTCTATCATGGTTCTACAATCGACATTACCAGTAGCGCGATCAGAATAACCCTCCGCCGAGCTCATACCATTGAGCAGGGAGATCAGGTCAGCTTTACTTTTTCAGGATTGAATAACTTAGAGCAAGGTAATGTCACGAATTTACTGAGCAACATCACCTATAAAGTCGTTCAAATCGATCATGATAATAAATATACTTATGCGATATTAGTCCGTAATCGAAATGATAATGCCGCGGTAACAAACTGGTTTGATGAATGGAGCCAAAAATACGAGAATACTGCCAATATTGATCTAGATGATTCGATTTTAAATCTCGCAAGTCGTTATTACTCAAGGCTATTTACGCGATCATTAAATACTCCGCTACTTTGGTTGAGTCATACAAATGATCCCGAACCAATCAAAGCCTTTCAGTTAATGCGTGGTAGTGAGAAGGTGCTTGAGTTGTTGAATAATGGCGGTAATAAAGCAGATTTATCGCTATTACCAATCAATCAAGTCATGCTGAATGGCATAGGTTATCTGGCTATTATCTTCAAGGTCAATAACACCTTAAAAAGCATCGCCGTTCCTCGCAGTGATCCTGATTTAATAAGCAAAGCACTGAACTGGCATCGAAGGCAACAACAGAGTCATGTATTACTATTGCAGCCCGCTAAACAACTGTTTAACCCCGCTTTTTTTGGCGATGAACTGACCTTTATTACCGATAAAGATCCGGCCTACTGCAACCTACTATCAAGCCGCCTAAGCACAATTACTCAGACCATTTCCATTATCGACCTTTCGAGTGTTTGTTTGAATATCACTTCACACGCCACATTTAGTGAAGATGAATTAAATCAGTTTAATATTATTAATACCGTGCAAGATCAATTGCCGCTCCCTACTTCGTTTAAACATTATATCCAACGTGCTCACCAAAGATTCTTCGTAAGCACGCCAGTTATCGCTCATATCGGTGAGCAAGTTTTCAGTGTTTCAACAATAGATCTGTCAAGGGATGGTTTATCACTGCATATCCCCAATAAAATCAATATTCCCCAAGATGCTCGACTTACTATTGACTTCATCCGCTGGCAAAATCAAACTAACAAACATGATTTAACGGGCATTTCTTATTTGGTAAAGAATAAAAGTGTATCGACCGAGGGACAAACACGAGTAGGTTTACAGCGCTTGTCACACTTAAGTCCTGTCAATATAAATCAATTTTTTGAGTCGGTAATCGAACGCAATAAAGACAAACTGGTAATCAACAATCGTGACCTTATTGCAGACAAAGAAATGTCCATCTACCGACAATTACTGCCGGCAACCATCTCCACTATCCCACTATTTTTTGGGCTTGATTCGAATCACAAGAGAATATTACAGGCGATTGCAACAACCCAATTTAACCAAGCTGTTCAATATAATTCACTCTGGAGAGCATTAGCAAAAATGACGGTGCCTTTATCGGAAATAATTAAAGCTCAATCTAGTAGAGATAATAATAGTGCTAGTTTTGGTCTGTATTGCTATCAAAATAAATCCAAAAATGACGATTGGCTAATTAATACAGATTTTGACTTTTCATACTCCGCAGGAAAAGACTTATTTATCAGTCGAGCCATGGCAAATGAGCACTATCTATTTTTCCAATGCTCATTAATGCCTATTCAATTAAACGCTTTAGATAACGAAGATGATCTCAATGCACAGTTGCATAGCCTACGGAATCAAACACCCCATAAAGTCAAACAAGTTCGAGATATCTTATATAGTTTATTTGGTATCGGGAATCTGATTGATGTTACCGATATTGTTGAAGCTGCCTATAAAAACAAAAGCTAACCTGCAATTTTCATTTTATCGATCCAAACTGAACCGGTACGTGTGTTGCCTCGCATATTGATATCATTACCCACCGCTTGAATGCCCATAAACATGTCGCGTAAATTACTGGCAATGGTGAACTCATCTATCGGATATTGAATAACACCATTTTCTACCCAAAACCCTGCTGCACCCTGCGAATAATCGCCGGTAACAATATTTACGCCCATACCCATCGTTTCAGTCACTACAATGCCTGTGCCCATTTCTTTGAGTAAGGCAGCAAAATTTAGATGACCACTATCAATCGTCAAATTATGTACGCCACCAGCATTTGCAGTCGTTATCATTTTCAATTTACGTGCAGAATAACTATCTAAAACATAGCCTTGCAATACGCCATCAGTGATGATATCTCGTGCCTGCGTTGCTACTCCATCGCCATCAAAGACCGCACTACCCAATGCTTTTATTAACCGTGGCTGTTCATGAATATGCATAAACTCAGGAAAAACCTGCTTGCCTAGATGATCCAGTAAAAACGTTGATTTACGATACAAAGCACTGCCACGAATAGCTGAAATAAATTGACCAAACAAAGATGGTGCCACTTCTGCGGCAAAAATAACTGGATAAGATCCCGTTTTCATTGTTCTAGCATTTAAGCGTTGCAAGGTATTCTTTGCCGCACGTTGTCCAATATTTTTTGCTGAATCCAAATCTGCTGCATCGCGGGAAATATCGTACCAATAATCACGCTGCATGCCACGGTCATCATTGGCAATCAAAGTGCACGACACGCTATGACGACTATTGATTGTACTGCCGATAAAACCGTGACTATTAGCATACACGCGACCACCTTCATGGCTTGAAACACTCGCACCTTCAGAGTTATTGATGCGAGGATCAACGTCAAAACCGGCTCGTTCACACTCCGTTGCAATGATGATCGCGCGTTCAGCATCAATATCCCAAGGATGATACAAAGACAGATCAGGGAATTCAGTTGCCATCAAATCTGCATCCGCCAAACCCGCACAGTCATCTGCTTGGGTATGTTTAGCAATGCGACTTGCTGCTTTTACAGCATCAGCAATGGCGGCAGGTTTTAAATCTGAGGTACTGGCAGAAGCTTTGCTCTGCCCAAAATAAACAGTAATGCCTAGACCAGTGTCACTATTATATTCAAGTGTTTCAACATCACCTTGTCGTACGCTGACAGATAGGCCCTTACTATGACTTACGCCGACTTCGGCTGCAGTAGCACCTTGTAATTTAGCTTGTTGTAATGCAATTTCTGCAGCTTGTTCAAGGGCATTATTATTCATACGGTTACTCATATTGATAGTTCAACCTCATCAATTATTTGTCACGAAGATAAAACTTCGCAGATCTAATACACCACACGTATTTAATGAAATAATCAAATACAAGGCATCAGGATAGTCAGCGTTCTTCAGATCGCTCACTGAAGGCAGTGCCACTGATTTAAGACACTTTTTTACATATTGGACAATCAGGATCTTGTCGTAATTTAAGTTCACGCCACGTCATGGCTAAGGCATCGAAGATCATTAATCGACCCGCTAATGACTCACCAATATTAGTTAATAACTTAACGGTTTCCACAGCCTGCATACTGCCGATAATTCCCAATAAAGGTGATAACACACCGCTTTCCGAACAGGTTTGTTGTAACTCACCATTATCTTCATAGATACAACGATAACAGGCACTACCGATTTGCCGTGGATCGTAGACCGTCACCTGAGCTTCCATACGGATTGCCGCACCAGAAACTAGCGGTGTTTTGAGTTGCTGTGTCACTTTATTTAATAAAAAACGCGTCGCAAAATTATCGCTGCAATCAACCACCACATCGGTAGCGGTGATTACCATAGCTAAATCATTTTCACTCAGTCTACTAGTGTAAGTTTCAATCTGGATACTACTGTTTAGGGCACGTAAGCTATCTGCCGCTGATTCCACTTTAGGGCGGCCAATATCCTGTTCGCCATGAATGATTTGTCGTTGCAGATTTGATAATTCAACAATATCATCATCCACTAAGGTCAAATGACCGACACCTGCTGCGGCTAAATACAGGGCAACGGGCGAACCTAATCCACCCAGACCAACAATTAGCACATGGCTATTGAGTAGTTTTTGCTGGCCAGTAATATCTATCTGCGGTAATAAAATTTGGCGACTATAACGTAGTAGTTGATCATCATTCATTTATTTTTGCTGTACCTAAAAAGCAGTCAAGGTCAGAATTATACCGCGACTAACCCTATTGTAACGCGGTCATTGCCGCCAAAATCTTGTCGTGATGACACATCGCTAAACCCTGCCTCGCTGAATAATTGCTGCACGTGTTTAGCTTGATCATAACCATGTTCTACCATTAGCCAGCCACCCAACTTTAAACATCGCCGTGCTTGTTTCACTATCAGGCGGATATCGTCTAAGCCATCGATACCTGAAGCCAATGCTGCCAAAGGTTCAAAACGCACATCACCTTGCGATAAATGAACGTCGTTTGCTTCGATATACGGCGGATTACTCACCACCATATCAAGTGACTTATCAGCGATAGCAGCTAACCAACTGCCCTGCCAAAAGGACACATTACCTAATTGATGATTGATTGCATTTTCTTTTGCAACCAACAGCGCCGCCATCGAAAAATCTATAGCGAGAATCTGAGCCGCCGGCTGTTCAACTGCTAATGATAAAGCGATCGCACCTGAGCCAGTCCCTAAATCCGCCACATACATTGCAGGTTTAAGCCGCTCCAATGCCAGAGAAACTAACAACTCAGTATCTGGTCTCGGTATCAAGGTATCAGCTGTCACCCTCAAATCCAAGGTCCAAAAACCTCGTTGGCCGGTCAAATAGGCGACAGGATACCCATGTTGTCGCCGTTCAATAAGTTCAAACCATAGCCCTTGTTGCTGGTCGGTTAATAATTTATCCGACCAAGCATGTAAATAAGATGTCGGGCAATCTAGCAGATAACATAACAGTACTCGGCTATCTATTTCAGGGCTATCCCCCCCGCTAAGCTCCACTTGCCCATGCCGCAAGGCTTCAGCAATATTCATTTAAATAAACATTGCCGCCGCTAACGCTAACACCATACCACCAAGTCCTATTACGGCCATTTTCAATATGGACACTTGTTGGCTCAATTCTTTCATGCCAAGACCATCTCTGTTTACATTAGTCTGAGTATCGGTATGAGTTTTCGAGCTGGTCAGCGATTCTTCTACAACTGTCCGCGCTATTGGCGCAATCATTTGCGTTAAATGGTCATTCAAATACGCCATTACCATTGGTAAAAATTTGGCTTCGACTTGCTGCATTAAAAGCTCAAACATCTGCTGCTCATGTCGTTGCAGCCAGACTTTCCCTTCCGTATTTAACATAACCATTATTAGTCTAGGTAAATCTGCTTCTTTAGTGGCATTTTGCACTGCTTTTTCTGCTGAGTTGGCCACGGCATCATGTGCGGCATGCTTAGCTACTGAGTTGGCCAAATCTTCTGTCACCGTTTGAGCCTGTAACAACAATTGCTCTTTTAATGCTGGCAACATGCTATCAACTGATAGTTTAACCTGCTCAGCCACAATTTGTTCTGCAGTATCAGCTGCAATTTGGCGACTAATATCCTCAGCCATTTCACGCACATCTTTATGCATTTTAGGTAATAAATCACGTTCAAAGGTGCTCATGACGTTCGCAAATAGTACCTTCCCATCTACCGCAGCTTCTTCAGGTTTACCTGCGTTATTGCTTAATAAACCTAGCTTTTCAACGGCATCATTAGCTACTTGGCGGCTAACCGCTTCCGCTAATTGACGAAGTTCATGTTGCATCGTCGGTAATAAATCTTGCTTAACCATAAGCTTGAGTTCAGCCAACAATTTCGCAGAATCACTAAGCGACAAAGAGGCATCATCTTGAGGGTCGATAGCAATATGCTGCGCTAATTCGGCAATAATGACATCCAGTGCCTCGGCCTTAGGCGGCTTAGTTAACATTGCCACTGCACCCACATCCCGTGATTTTTCACGATCGGCATCAGTATCATGGCCAGTACACACCACAATAGGTATATGCTTTAGATTATCATCTGCCTTAATCTGCTGCGTTGCCGTCAGGCCATCCATGCCACCCATCATCACATCCATGAAAATAATGTCTGGCTTAGCATTCTCACCTTTCAGATAAGCCAAGGCTTCTTCACCACTGCCAAGCTCAACAACATCTAAGTCGTGCGCAACTAATAACTTGCTCAAAGTCATCCGCGCCACACGAGAATCATCCACTACCAAAGCTATTTGCTGCATTATATTTTCCCTAGATTGCCGCCGTATCACCCAATGCGATAGACATCTAAATTCACTTTATTGACCTGACGACCCAACATAATAACTTCACCGTTATATTGCTGCTGCATATCACTGGCAAATTCAAAAAAGTAGAAACGCTGAATTTGAACACGGCCTTGCCGATTACGCTTCAACCGTATTTTTTTCCAACCCACTGTATCATTCAAAAAGGTTACACCATGTTGGTTACAACTACGCTGTGCCGCCTCAATCGCTAGCTCTGCTACACCACGGCTATCCCACCAAAACCAAAGCAAACCCAACAATAACAAAATAGTTAAACCATTATCAATCACCCTAAGTCTCCCCACAGGGTTTGTACAACAGCTAAAGCGGCCACCGTCGCCGTTTCTGTTCGTAAAATGCGTGGACCAAAACAAACTGATTGAAAGCCAGCTAATTGTGCCTGTCTTATTTCTGGCTCACTTAAGCCACCTTCAGGACCTATAAATAAGGTAATATTTTGCTGCCTCTCCAATGCTGTAAAACCCTTTTCTGCTAAGGGATCTAATACCAACCGGCATCCTAGTTTATTTTCTGTCAATGATTCCTCCACAGACATCACATTTGATAATTCAGGCAACACACTTCGGCCACTTTGCTCACAAGCACTTATCACTATACCCTGCCAATGTGCCCAGCGTTTTTCATCCCGACCGCTTGAAAGTTGTACATTACAACGTTCTGTCGCCACCGGAATAATCCTTGTCACACCTAACTCTACAGCTTTTTGTAAAGCATAATCCATACGTTCGCCACGTGAAATGCCTTGTAATAGGGTAATCGTTAACGGTGATTCATTATTCACTGCCACTTTCGATAATAATCGCACTGAAGATTCACGTTTAGATACTAGGTCTAATTGCGCATCGAGCTCTAATCCTCGGCCGTCAAACAAACGCAAAGTATCGCCTTGCTTCAAGCGCAACACCTGCACTGCATGACGATGTGCCGCGTCAGGCAATATGTACAGATCCTTGTCTTCATTAAGCTCAGGGCAATAAAATCGTGTAATTCGCATTAATTTTTCATCATCGCTATTCAAAAGGGTTGGACCTAGTTTACATGGAGTTGTCTAGTGTTTGAATATTAGCTATAAGGTATTGTTATACTCTAACAATGAATATTGACTTAGAACAGCTGAAAAACATCGTCATTACCGCCAGTAACGAGGAGCTACTGCCTCGTTTCAATTCGGTAAAACGCAACTATAAACGTGATGGCAGTGTAGTGACAGAAGCCGATTTAGTCATGCAAGCTAGATTAACCAGTCGCTTAAAAGAAGCATATCCTGATATCGCCTTATTGGGCGAAGAAATGACAGCCGAACAACAACAAAAATTATTAGCATCTGACGTCCCCTTGTGGTGCCTAGATCCTGTTGACGGCACCAGTAATTTCGCAGCAGGTGTACCTTATTTTTGTGTATCACTGGCACTTATTGAAAACAGTATTATTACTTTAGGCTTGGTGTACGATCCCATTCGTGGAGAATGTTTTTCGGCGCAACGTGGCCAAGGCTCCTATTTAAATAATCAACGATTAAGCAGTGAAGATACCGGCTTGCAGTTAAAGGATGCCATTGCGATGATTGATTTCAAGCGCTTAACACCTGAATTAGCTACCGAATTAGTCACCCATCGCCCTTATGGTTCACAACGTAGTTTGGGTTCGATTGCCTTAGAATTATGTTGGATTGCTGCAGGGCGGGGCCATATTTATCTACATGGCAAACAGCAGTTATGGGACTATGCGGCTGCGCAGTTAATTTTATCAGAAGCGGGCGCGCTAGCATTAACCCTTGAAGGCGAGCCACTTGGTAGCGATAGTCTAAAACCCATCTCCACTATCGCCGCCTCAGATGAATCCTTATTTAATCAGTGGGCGACTTACTTAAATATTTCGCGATGATCACTGAAAGCCTTATTTTTCCTGATTGGCCGGCACCAGATACGATTAAAGCCCTTACTACCACACGCCAAGGCGGCTTCAGCTTACCACCTTATAATGCTTTTAATCTTGGTACACATGTAGGTGATGAGCCTAATAGCGTAATTAAGAATCGAGATTATTTAATCGATGTAGCGCAGCTACCCGAAGCACCGCGCTGGTTAAATCAAATACATGGCACTCACGTTATCAATAGTAATGACTGGCAACTAAACATTGATGCCGATGCCATCGTAAGCCACAAAAAAAATCACATTTGTACGGTTATGACTGCAGATTGCTTGCCGCTATTATTGTGTAATAAACAAGGCGATACCGTTGCTGCAATTCATGCTGGCTGGCGTGGTTTAGCTGCTGGAATCATTGAGAAAACCATTGCTGAGTTTAGCTGTGCTCCCCAAGATATTTTGGTGTGGCTTGGCCCCGCAATTGGCCCAAATCAATTTGAAGTTGGCACCGATGTTTATCAAACATTCAGCCAACATTCAGCTAAAGCCATTCTGGCATTTCAACAAACAGATGCTACTCACTATTTGGCTGATATTTATTTACTTGCGAGACAACGCCTAACAGGGCTTGGGGTCAGCGCTATCTTCGGCGGTGATTTATGTACCGCCAGCGATAAACAGCACTTTTTTTCCTATCGTCGTGACGACATCACCGGCAGAATGGCATCGATGATCTGGATCAGCCATAAATAAGGTATGATCTCTTACATTTAGCTTATCCCCTTGGATTATTATGGAATTATTGCTCTGGATCATCGGCTTCAGTTTAATTGGCGGTTTATTAAGTGTCGTGGTCGCATCATCATTTTTACTGTTATCAAATGATGCACGTAACGTAGTAGTACCACACCTCGTTAGCTTTGCCATCGGGAGCCTATTAGGCGCCTCTTTTCTAGGCCTAATTCCTCATGCAATGGAACATGAATATGCGGTTGATGCCCATACAATCGGACTTACCTTACTATTAGGCTTGCTCAGTTTTTTCTTGCTAGAAAAAATGGTGTTATGGCGTCACTGCCACAGTGACCATTGCGAAGCCCATTTACCTGAACTAGAACTAGAACTAGAACTAGATCAACATGACCATCAGCACGGTCATGACCACGCTAAACATAATCATCAAAACAACAAAAATAAAGCAGCTGGCACCTTAATTTTAATCGGCGACACCTTTCATAACTTTGTAGATGGCGTTTTAATTGCCGCGGCTTTTATGACTGATACCCACCTTGGTATCGTCACCGCACTCGCTATTGCGGCCCATGAAATCCCACAAGAACTAGGTGATTTTGTGATTTTATTACACAGTGGTTTTACACGGAAAAAAGCATTGTACTACAACATGTTGTCGAGCCTAGGCACCGTTGCTGGGGCTCTGCTAGCCTATTTCGCCTTATCGGGCATGCAACATTTACTGCCTTATATTTTAATCATCGCCGCATCTAGCTTCATCTACATAGCGGTAGCGGATCTAATTCCAGGCTTACATCACAAAGTAAAATTATCTGAAACATTGCAACAAATATCGCTGATAGCCGCTGGCACGATATTTATTTATATTGCTCATAGCACCTTGCACTAGGAATACTCATGACAGAACGAACTATTACGATTGGTATTATCGGACTAGGTTACGTAGGCCTCCCTCTTGCAGTTGAATTTGGTAAACACTTCAAAACAATTGGCTTCGATATTAACCAAGCGCGTGTTGCAGAATTGCTTAACGGCCATGATTCAACCTTAGAAACCACCGATCAAGAACTCGAAGAAGCGCTACATCTAAGTTACACATTAAACCCCGCTGATCTTGCTGACTGTAATGTTTATATCATAACCGTGCCAACACCCATCGATATTCATAAAAGACCTGATCTGTTACCTCTTAGAAAATCAAGTGAAACCGTTGGTAAGTTACTTTCAGCAAACGATACTGTTATTTATGAGTCAACTGTTTATCCCGGAACAACCGAAGAAGTTTGCGTTCCAATTCTCGAACAGTTTTCACAGTTAACATTTAATAAAGATTTTTTTGTAGGTTATAGCCCAGAGCGCATTAATCCGGGCGATAAAACACATCGCCTACCCACTATTCTTAAAGTGACCTCTGGCTCAAATCCTGAAACGGCCGATTTTGTCGATAATTTATATCAAAAAATCATTACAGCAGGCACATATAAAGCCGAGTCAATCAAAGTAGCTGAAGCCGCTAAAGTTATTGAAAATACCCAGCGTGATATAAATATTGCTCTGATTAATGAGTTGGCGCTTATTTTTAATAAACTTAATATAAGTACAGAGGCAGTACTTAATGCTGCTGGTACCAAATGGAATTTCCTCCCCTTTCGGCCAGGTTTAGTAGGTGGACACTGCATCGGTGTCGATCCCTATTATCTAACCCATAAAGCACAAGAAATTGGCTATCATCCTGACATGATTTTGGCAGGTCGCCGACTTAATGATGGCATGGGCACCCATGTGGCTCAGCAAGTTATTGAACTTATGCTAAAAAACAAACAGCATATTGTCGACGCCAAAATTTTAATGTTGGGCTTGACCTTTAAAGAAAATTGTCCCGATATTCGCAATACGCGTATCACCGATATTATAGATGAACTGACTAATTATCATGCTCAGGTTGATGTCCATGATCCATGGGTAAGTAAAGAGGATGCAGCTCGAGAACTCAATATTAATCTTATCGAAACTCCGCAAGCTAATTACTACGACGCCATCATTATTGGTGTTGCCCATGAGCAATTCAAAGCAATGGGAATTGACGCTATTCGTAAGTTAGGAAAATCCAATGTCATTATTTACGATGTAAAATATCTATTCCCTGCTGATCAAGTTGATGGTCGTCTTTAAGCATTGGCGGATATAAAAAAACATTTCTGGTTTGTCACTGATGGTAAGCCCGGTCATATCAACCAATCTTTAGGTTTACTGGAAGCCCTACATCGCCGACTTCCAAACGTGACTTGGCGAGAAATCCCTGTGATGTCGATATGGCAGGCTATCCCTTTTGCTTGGCAGCAGCAAAAGCAACGTCCAACATTGATAATCGGTACCGGTCACCGTACTCATCTCACCTTATTAATTCTGAGCAAAATAATGCGGGTGCCTTGTATTGTCTTAATGAAACCCTCACTGCCATTATATTGGTTTGATCTGTGTATTATCCCTGAACATGATTCGCCACCAGCTCGGCAAAATATCATTAACTCTATGGGGCCACTTAACAAACTTCAGCCGGCAAATAAAGAAGCTGGTAGCGGTGTTATTTTAGTGGGCGGGCCCTCTAAACATTTTGATTGGCAGCCTGAACCATTACATGCTCAACTTATAAAGCTCATCCAACAGGATCCTCGTAACTGGACGATCGCTACCTCTAGGCGTACACCAGAAAGCACTATTAGCTTATTGCAGACCCTAGCTGATGTAACACTGGTACTCGCTTCTGATACCGATGCAAACTGGCTGCCCGGGCTATTGGCAAAAACAGAACGCTGTTGGGTCACACAAGACAGTATGTCGATGATTTATGAAGCACTTACTGCAGGCTGTAATGTCAAATTACTAGATGTGCCTACTCGTGGTAAAAACCGTCTCAGCCGCGGCATTCAAAAATTGCAATCTTCAGGTTATCTATCTACAGATATCAACCCACCTCTAAAATTAGCTGAGGCAGATCGTTGCGCTGAAATAATACAACAAAGGTACTTGTCATGAAAGTGGTGCAAGTATTACCCGCTTTAGAGGGCGGTGGCGTTGAAAAAGGAACCTTGGAAATCGCTCAAGCACTGGTACAAGCAGGCCATGAGTCTATCGTAATTTCAGCTGGGGGACGAATGGTCGAACAGCTTATACAACAAGGTAGCCAGCACATTGATTGGGATCTAGGCAAAAAATCACTTCTAAGCTTCCGTCATATCTGGATGATACGTAAATGGTTAAAACAAGAGCGTCCCGACATTCTCCATCTTCGTTCGCGAATGCCCGCTTGGGTCATCTGGTTAGCATGGCGAGGATTACCCAAAAATGATCGTCCACATTTAGTGACGACCGTTCATGGTTTGTATTCTGTATCCAAATACAGTGAAATCATGTGTAAAGGTGAATGTGTTATCGCCGTTTCAGAAACAGTAAAAAACTATATTCGCAGCAATTACCCAACGACCGATATGTCACGAGTTGAGTTAGTCTTTCGAGGTGTAGATCCGACTGAATTTCCCTATGGCTATCAACCCTCTGATCAATGGCTGAAACAATGGCATCACGATTTTCCACAATTATCGGGGAAAAAAATACTGACCTTGCCTGGTCGTTTAACACGCTTAAAAGGTCATAATGATTTTATTGACCTAATCAGCAAACTCAAACAAGTCGGCGAGCCTATTCATGGCTTAATTGTTGGTGGCGAAGATCCTAAACGCCAAAAATACGCCGCTGAACTTCGTCAGCGTATCCACACTGAAGGGCTTGAAGACGTGATTACCTTTACTGGCAATCGATCTGATATTCGAGAAATTTATACTGTTTCTAATATCGTTTTGTCTTTATCCACTAAACCAGAATCATTTGGTAGAACAGTTTTGGAAGCTTTAAGTTTAGGTGTGCCTGTTGTTGGTTATGATCATGGAGGAGTTGGCGAAATTTTGTCTCATCTGTACCCCGATGGTCGCATTAAAATCAATCACGAAATGATTGAGCTAGTAACCAAGCTACGCACCTTACTTAACTGCACTCATCAAATTAAGCCTACACATTCTTTTACATTAACGGCGATGTGTGAAAACACACTCAATCTTTACACCCGGCTAGTTGGTGGCGCTACCTGTGCAAGTAATGAGGTCAATTCTGCACGCAGTACTGACTCAGAAAAAAACCGCTGATATGAAACAGAGGCAGCTTCACCTGCCTGAACTAATTGTTCCGGCTGCATCGCTAGCTCAGTCACTTTAGCCGCTAATGCCTTAGCATCTCCCGCAGGTACCCAATAAATCCCAGATTCTAATTTCTCTCTTAATGCCAATGGATAAGCTTTAGACTCACAGGTAATTATCGGCCGTCCGCAGGCAACAGCTTGATAGAATTTATTCGGAATCACCCTTAATGCTTTATCGGTTTCTCCAAAAATACCCAAGCAAAGATCTGCTTTGGCAATTTCGTTGGGTAATTGTGCATAGTCGACCCAATCACTAAAATAAACATCACTTCTACCTTTTAGCATTGTCTGGGTTTTTTGCAATAAGGGACCACGACCAATAAACCGCCAGTCTACGGCCGGCCCTTGATATAAATTTATGGCTTTAGCTATAATCTCTGGCCCTTGCAAAGCTAAAAAACTTCCATAAAATAAGATATTTAGTGGACGTCTAATTAATTGATTTGGACTCTGTGGCGTGAATAAAGATTCTTCCGCACCAACGGGAAGTACTTTTAACTTTTCTACTGGACAGCCTAAAGTTTCAGCGAAAAAATGGGCGTGTTGTTCGGTGTCTGCAACTAAATAGTCTGCTAATTGAAAAAGCCACGACTCTTTACGTAATAACTTTTTACCTCGCCAGCTGTTAACAGGATACTTCTTTCGTTCCAATACTTGCTTGTCATAGGCGCTAATCAAAGGATCGAAGATCAAAGGAAGCTGTCTTTTATTTGCCCAACGAGAGGCTGCTTGTATATCTCTTTGCCGAAAACATGGCACCCATATCAAGTCTACTACTGGCAAGGATGCAAACCGTGCCTGCAGATCACCGATACTACTCAGTGTTGGCCAAAAATCAACTATCTGCCAGCCCAATGACTCAAAGAGATTCCGAACGATGCGATTTCTCGAATAATCAACATCAGAGCGCCCCCACCATAAAACTACTTTTGCCATGCCTAATACTCATCCATGGCAATGATTACTATTCAGCGAAATATAAACCATTGTCTTCTACTACTCTTAAGTGCCAAGAGGAACGTGATTTAATTCGTTGCTAGCATCATTTTTTATTTGATTAATATCATTTAAATAACAAATCAACACAAAACTAACGACTGGAAACCACCATAGAGAAAACAAGATTGGCATCGACTGAATTGGAAAAATCATTAGTATCAAGATATGCAACCATGGGTTAGTTATTAATCTGCTGTAAGTAGAATGTCGACCCCAGCGGTAAATTAAACCAATGGCAAAAACCAAACCTGCTAAGCCAATAAGTCCAGTCTCTGCAATAATGGATATAATTGGATGATGGGCATGAGAGACAGAAACAGTTGCATCGCCAAAATAATCATCTTCCCCACTATATTGATCGTAAGCAGAAGAAAAGGCTCTCGCTCCAACACCCATAATAGGATTAACACTAAACATATTCCAAGCAGTAGACCAAATATCAAGACGATAAGAACTTAAATTATTCCACTCCACATACGTTGTTGGCACACTGGAAAAACTTTTTAGTTTTTTATCAGAAATATCCGACTGACTACCCGCGAAAATTCCTGCTAGCAAAACAATAGGGATCAGAGCCACAATGAGCATAAATTTTCGTCGGCTTAAAGTGTACAATCCTACTGCCAATAAAATTGTCAACAGATCGGTTCTAACACCAGATAGCATTGCAATCATCACAACCGCCATCAGATAAATTATCTGCCAAACCCAGCCATGGCGCTCTAAATATTGCAGCACTATCGGTGAAAATATCGTCACAAATAAACTTAAACGAAGATGGTGAGCAAACGGCCCGACGATTCTGCCCTGCTCCGTTATGGGAACCCCAAAAAGGTCCTGACCAAGAAATAGCTGTAACATGCCATCAGCCAGCCAAAATAATGAAATGGCGCTAATAATGAACAACAACACATTATGTTCTACGTATTTATCTAATAGATAAAAAGTAGCGGCAGCAAATAACAAGTATAACGGCAAAAGAACGAGCAACTCGATAGTTTTTCCTGGTGCATAACTACCCACTAACGAGATTAATGCTGGTAGCCAAAATAATGTCAAAATGATTAAAAATCGTTGCCAGCGGCGATCTTTTACTGAAAAAAGGCCTTTGACAATTAAAAAACCACCCAAGAGCATAAGTATTATAGAAGGTACTCGTGGCCCACCAGACAGCGGTTGTGCCCAAATAATCCCTGTAAGTAAGGTTGCTGCAAACAAAAGCGACCATTTCGCATTGGCAATCGTCATCATAAAACCGTTACCAAGTCTTGGTAATTTACTCATCGCGATGTTTTAACCCCATCTCATATAACTTTGCTTCTTTTAGCAGTGCATAAAAAGCATTAACCATACTGCCTATAAAACCACGCTTTCCATTTAAGAAGTTTTTCCTTATCAAATAAGACTTCACAAACATCAAAGGAAAGATAAATAATAATTTTACTAAACTGCTTTTCTTGCCCCGTTCAAATTTATCTAAGGCCTTGCCTGATGAATATTTATTTATTTTATCAACTTTCACTTCAATGGACGTCTCACCGTAATGATTGATCGCTCCGGCCAAGGTGACTATTGCACCGGTGACAATGGCACTTTCATGGAATCTTTCGGTGCCATATTGCCCCATATTTTTACGAAACAAGCGAATATGGTAATTTTTTCTTGTGGCCGCATGCACGGGAAATCCCATAAAAAATTCCCGTATAGGAATATCTGCACCAGCAACATCATTATCTTGAGCAATCAGAGCCATTATTTGCCGCTTCAATTCATCGGTCATCTCTTCATCGGCATCAAGATTTAGTACCCAATCGTGCTTGCAAAGTGATTTAGCATATTCTTTTTGAACGGCCATGCCTTGCCATTCATGGTTATAAAGTCGGTCGGTATAGTGGGCAGCAAGTTCCATCGTATTATCTGTACTATCACTATCAACAACAACAATATCATCAAACTCTTCAACACTCTTTAATACCCGCTCGATATTATGGGCTTCGTTTTTAACAACCAAAAAAACACTGATATTATTCATACGCGGTAGCGTCCTCGCGTCATTGCGATATGAAACTGGAGCAAATTAGTTTTTCTCAAAATAGAAAGTCGTTTAATTCTATATTTGTCGCCAATCGCCTCAATCCCTTTTTTGACCACTACTGCACTCGCAAAACCTGCTTTTTGTACAGATATGGCTACACGATCATTTAAACGGCCGAAAGGATAAGCAAAAGAAGGACACGCCCTACCAGTTAGTTTTTCAACGTATTTTTTAGACTCCATAATTTCATAAACAGCATCTTCATCTGAGACTTGCGATAGATTAATGTGGGTCATGGTATGAGCACCAAACTCTATTGAGCCTGCTGCTTGCATTTCTTGAATTTGTTCAACTGTTAACTTATCAATATTAGGCATGTCGGGGCATAGATAGATAGTTGCTTTAGCTCCAAACTCCTTCAATATGGGCAACATCTCAGTGTAATTGTCCTGAAATCCATCATCAAACGTTAATGCTACACGAGGAGCCGAATCATAATCACCAGAAACCATTTCAGACATCGTCAAAAACTGATAACCACGTTTCTTTATATATGCTAGATGAGCTCTAAAATTTGCGGGGGTGACCACTAAGTCGGGAGGATTACTTCCTGGGTCATCATTAATACTATGATACATCAGTATTCTAGGATGAGATTTTGAAACGACAGGTCGCCAAAAATTATAATGTGCTGCGAAATAAATAAAAATTAATAATACCGCAATTATCGAAAGGGTAAATAACATTATGGCGCCGTCATTAATGCGATATTGTTGGGTAAAGCGGCTTCTCGGTGAGCAACTAGAATATTTTGGAAATAGTCTGGATCTTTAATCTGCGTCAATTCACCCTCACGAGGAAATAATTTATCTTGCAACCGAGACAGCCAAAAACGTAATGCAGCAGCGCGTAAAACTAGATTAAAATTTTCGACTTCATTTGCAGAGAGGGCTCGTTGTTTTGAATAAGCTGCTATCAATGCCTTATAGCGTTGTATATCCATCAAACCATGCTCATCGACACACCAATCATTAACGGCAACTGCCAAGTCATAAAGCAAATATTCATCACAGGCATAATAAAAGTCGATAATACCTTTCAGTTCATCGCCTTCAAATAAAGCGTTATCCCGAAATAAATCAGAATGGGTGACCCCCATTTCTAAGTCTAAATTGGCGTAATTTTGTTGAAAGGCAAGTTCATTACGTAATAAGGCTGCACTATCATCATCAAGGTGAGGCAATAAGGTTTCAGCCATTAGCTGACGCCAATCAGGGCCGCGTTCAGTTATACGATGAAATTCAAACTGCTTACCTGCTAAATGCATTTTTCCTAATACATTACCTATCGCTTGGCATTGCGCAACGCTGGCGATAGTATTAACGCCTCGTCCTGATAATCTCATCACCAAAGCCGCAGGCTTATCACACAATGTTTTCAAATAATGGCCTTGTTTATCAGCGGCAGGATGAGCAGAAGGAATGCCTTGTTGATAAAAAAAGGTCATTACATCAAGAAAATAGGTCAATTCGTCAAAATCATGTTGTTCGAACAAGGTTAAAACGAACCCACCTTGTTCTGTCGTGACGAAATAATTGGTATTTTCTATGCCATCGCTAATACCTTCATATGACACTAAGGCTCCGACAGAATAATCATTTAAAAACGCAACAAGCTCGTCACGTGAAACTTCAGTATAGACAGACATTAATAAGACTCAGTAGGTAAAACAATTTACCATTTAAACAAGATCCAGTTTGGCACTAGGCCTGACTGTAACTCAAATTGTTTGGAATCTAATGAGCCATCGCCATCAGTATCAATAAAGTAATATGGGTAACCCACTTTAGGCGTTATTTTAATCATATATAACTCGCCATTCACCCGATATTCTTCAATCGTACGGTCTTCTTTTTGAATGATATTAATTTCAGGCTCAATACTCTGTCCATCGGCTAGTGGCTGAGGAATAACCGGTGGCTGAGGAACTTGAGGACCATCGGCCCAAACATTGACTGACATTAACAAGCTAACAACGCATACAATAGGCATAACAGCAGATTTGTTAAACATGATTTGTGCTCCGTATAATTTCGGATTTAAAGATAGCATTTCCAATGCACGATTATAGCAATCTATCACCCAATACCTAAAATATAAAGTAAATAACCATGAAACAAACGCCCCCCTTTATTCTTGTTGACGGATCGTCCTATCTCTATCGTGCCTATCATGCCATGCCGCCACTCACCAATGCAGATGGGCAGGCCACTGGAGCTGTCTACGGTGTCGTCAACATGTTGCGTAAGTTGTTACGTGATTACAATCCCGCACTTATTGCCGTGGTATTTGATGCCAAAGGTAAGACCTTTCGTAATGACATGTATCCAGAATATAAAGCGCATCGCCCACCGATGCCGGATGATCTGCGCGAGCAAATCGAACCGATACATGCAATCGTTAAGGCAATGGGACTGCCGTTATTGATGATTGATGGCGTAGAAGCGGATGATGTGATCGGAACCCTTGCGCAACAAGCGACTGAACAAGGTATTAACACCATCATTTCTACTGGTGATAAAGATATGGCACAACTGGTCAATGAACATATTACCTTGATCAATACGATGAATAATACCACCACCGATATTCAAGCAATTATGGATAAGTATGGCATTGCTCCGAATCGAATAATTGATTATCTAGCCTTAATGGGTGACAAAGTCGATAACATTCCGGGGGTACCTAGTGTTGGTCCCAAAACGGCCACTAAATTATTGCAACAGTATGATTCATTAGAGGGCGTCATTGCTCATGCTGACGAAGTTAAAGGCAAATTAGGTGAAAAATTACGCGAGACTGCGCCGATATTACCCTTGTCATACCAACTCGCGACCATAAAACTTGATGTGCCGTTGGACTTCTCACCGACAACCCTGAGCATTCAACCGCAAGACCAAGACGCCCTACTAGCATTATTTAAAAAGCTTGAATTTAAAACGTGGACGACGGAATTAGTGCGTGCAGGCAATGCAACACCATCAGAAAATCACACATCTACTACTCAAGAAAATACCATCGTAACGCCCTCTATCGCACCCACCGAAAGTCACTACGAAACTATTTTGACTGAAGACCGTTTACAGCATTGGCTGACCAAATTAAAAGATGCTGAACTGTTTGCCTTTGATACCGAAACCACCAGCTTAAATTATCTCGATGCCCGTATTGTCGGTTTATCTTTTGCCGTCAAAGCCGGTGAAGCAGCCTATCTGCCGCTGACTCATGACTATCTCGGCGTACCTGAACAACTTAAAATTGATCATGTTTTAGCTTTATTCAAACCCTTATTAGAAGATGCAACTCACCACAAAGTAGGCCAAAACCTAAAATATGACCGCCACATTTTGCTCAACCACAACATTGATCTGCAAGGTATTCAACATGACACCATGCTGCAATCTTATGTCTTAGATAGTACGGCTACCCGTCATGATATGGATTCGTTGGCAGAAAAGTATCTTGGTCGCCATACCATTCACTTTGAAGATGTAGCAGGGAAAGGCAAAAAACAACTAACGTTCAACCAGATCGATCTTGAACAAGCCGCACCTTATGCTGCAGAAGATGCCGATATCACGCTACAATTACACCAAACCTTATGGCCTCAAGTTCAGGCAATTCCTTCATTAGCCGACGTATACAGCTCACTGGAAATACCTTTATTGCCGGTACTGAATACCCTAGAACGCAATGGCGTTAATATTGATATTTGGATGTTGCAGCAACAAAGCGATGAATTGGGTCATAAACTCGATAAGCTTGAACAGCAAGCTTGGGAGTTGGCAGACGAAAAATTTAATCTCGGTTCACCCAAACAACTCGGCGTCATTCTATATGACAAGCTTGAAATCCCTATCTTGAAAAAAACACCGAAAGGTCAACCATCAACTGCAGAGGCCGTATTACAAGAGTTGGCGGATGATGGTTATGAATTACCACAAGTGCTGATGCAATATCGCAGTTTAAGTAAGCTAAAGTCTACTTATACAGATCGCTTGCCAGAACAGGTCAATAAAACCACGGGCCGAGTCCATACGTCTTATCATCAAGCCGTTACTGCGACAGGTCGTTTATCATCATCCGATCCAAATTTACAGAATATCCCCATTCGTAGTGAAGAAGGTCGTCGTATCCGCGAGGCCTTTGTTGCTCCTAGTGGCTACATTTTGCTCGCTGCCGATTATTCCCAAATTGAATTACGCATCATGGCACATTTATCGCAGGATCTAGGCCTACTCAAAGCCTTTGCTGCCGGAGAAGATATTCATCGCCACACCGCCTCTGAGATTTTTGGTGTGAGTTTAGATGAAGTCAGTAGCGATCAACGTCGTAGTGCTAAAGCCATCAACTTTGGTTTAATCTACGGCATGTCGGCTCATGGTCTATCCAAACAACTAGGTATTGAGCGCCATCAAGCAGCTGATTATATGACGACTTATTTTGAGCGATATCCTGGCGTTAAACGTTATATGGAAAAAACGCGTGAACAAGCGAAACTAGATGGTTATGTTGAAACATTATTTGGTCGCCGCTTGTTTTTACCCGAGATTAACGCCAGTAATGGAATGCGTCGGCAATATGCCGAGCGAACAGCGATTAATGCACCTATGCAAGGCACCGCAGCAGACATTATCAAACGCGCAATGATTGATATTCACCAGTGGCTGGTGAGTGAAAAATCTTCGATTCGGATGATTATGCAAGTGCATGATGAATTAGTCTTTGAGGTACCCATTGATCAAATCGATACGGCAAAAGTTAAGATTGAACAATTTATGAGCAATGCCGCCAAACTGGACGTGCCATTAGAAGTAGGAATAGGCACTGGCGAGAATTGGGAGCAAGCACATTAAACTTAATATTATCTTGAGATTAAAGCACTGGTAACGATTAATTTCATCTGAAAATAAATGGTTAATAAGTATTACCACTGACAATCAATTCTGCTGGCATCGCATCAGTTGATGGTCGCCTTGAAATAAATGCAGCATGATTTAGTAGTCGCCGACGTAATGAAATCAACTTTGCCATGATAGATAAGCTAAATATTAAGCAGTTATTCAGCCACCGCCACTTGATTGCGACCATTCTGTTTTGCCTGATACAAACCTTGGTCTGCCGTTTCAATTAATACACGGGTCAGTGCGGCAAGATCCTGATATTTTTGCGGCTGAACTGATGCGACGCCACAGCTTAACGTTACCTGTTCTGTTGCTGGTGAATGCTCATGCGTTATCGCCAACGAGGCAATAGCCTGTCGTATACTTTCAGCAATCACTTGTGCTCCTTGCAGATCAGTGTCGGGTAAGATAAAGGCAAATTCTTCACCGACATAACGTGCCGCTAAATCTCCGGGTCTTATTGATACTTTCATCATCGCTTGAGCAACCGCTACTAAACAATCATCGCCAGCTAGATGACCATAATTGTCATTATAGCGTTTAAAGTGGTCGATATCACACAAAACCAAAGATAATGTCGTGTTTGATCGTTCAGCACGCTTCAATTCTCTCTCCATGGTTTCATCAAAATGACGACGATTAGACAATCCTGTCAATCCATCTTTCACTGCCATCAATTTTAATTCACGGTTTGCTTCATGAAGTTGATGACGCATATCAGCTATACGCTCCATCGCTCGTAATTTTGCATTGAGCACGACAGCATCGATCGGTTTTATTAGATAATCATCGCCACCAGCGTCTATACCGCGAGCAATATCTTCTGATTGTGACATACCTGAGAGAAAGATAATTGGCACCCAATCTTGATCACTATTGCTTAGTCTGCGTATGTCTTTTGCTGCTTCGATACCATCTTTTATCGGCATTGTAACATCCAAAATTACTAAGTCAGGTCGCTCGCCGCGAAAAGCATCTACCGCTTGTTGACCATTATCAACAGTAATCACTTGATGCCCAGCTTCTTCAATATAAGAACGGATCAGCATCTGTATAGAGCGAGAATCTTCTGCCAGTAATACTTTCATTTTAACGACCTAATATCTATAAAATTAGATTAATTGTTGAAATTTTATTCTAAAGTAATTAATTCAAACGCACTTAGTTATTTCTTCTTCGCTCGTGGATGAGCATCATCATAAACTTTTGCTAAATGTTGGAAATCGACATGGGTATAGATTTGGGTTGTGGAAATATCAGCATGACCTAACAATTCTTGGACAGCCCTCAGATCGCCACTTGCTTCTAACATATGGGAAGCAAAGGCATGACGTAAGCGGTGCGGATGAACCTTATCGGAGATGCCTTGTTTTTTCCCCCAATAACTAAGACGCTTTTGAATCGAGCGCACGCCTAATCGGTTTCCTTGTTGTGTTATAAACAAGGCTGATTGTTCCAAAAAGTCCAATTCATCACGTGTTTTCAACCAGTTTTGCAAAGCCTTGATAGCTTGCGTTCCAACAGGTACGATCCGTTGTTTATTACCCTTACCCAATACATGAACAAGCTCGGCACCAAAATCAACATCTCGCAAATCAAGACTAGCTAACTCAGCCAAACGCAAACCAGATGAATAAAACAACTCCATCATTGCTCGATCACGACTGCCGATCATCGTATTTTGCTGGGTACCATCTAAAAGACCACTCATTTGGTCAACATCTAATGTAGCTGGTAGACGTTTTTCTCCTTTGGGTGCTTGTACGGCTTGCGCGGGATTATTGTCAGCCAAACCTTCACGGATTAAATATCGATAGAAACTACGTGTCGCTGATAGCAATCGTTGTATGGAACGACTTGCCAAACCCTGACGATGAAGTTGACTAATCAATTGTCGAATATGACTGCTTTTAATAGATTGCCAAACGGGGAGTTCTAATTGCTGACAAAAAGCAGTAAGTTGTTTGAGATCACGCTGATAATTAGTCACCGTATGTGGCGACATTCGTTTTTCTTGCGCTAAATACTGCAAGAATGCATCAATCGCTTGTTGCGGCTCATTCACCATGAAAAGCGTGGTGATGATAGGGCCGTAATAAACGCATAGTGATTTCACCTAAGAAACTCAAATAATCAGTAGCCATATCGGCATGAAAGCGATTCTCATTAAAACTAGCTATCGCCAATAAACCCGCACATGGCTGATGACCCAATGGTAAACATGCAACTGATTGCACTTGTTTGGCCTGCTCGCCAAATAATACTGTCTTTTGGGCCAGTGTTAATCGACCGCACACCGGTTGTTGTTTCGCCAATAACCTATCAAAAATCTTAAAACTATCATCATCAACATGATGCTGAACGATATTGTCTTTGAGTTCTGGTAAAGCGATTTTGGCGTCTGCGCTATAAAACAAACGCAATGCAACTTCATCTGCTTCAAATTCTTGTTTGAGTTCATGCATAAGTAACGGCAGCAATTCATCCAAACCTTTTGCATCCATCAGTCTTAAACAAAGTTGATGCACTCGAGACTGCAATTCAGTATTTTTTCGAGCATTGAATAATAATGAATTGAGCTGCGTATGTAGGGTTTCATTTTTTTGCATACATCGTTCTAGCTGGCGCTGTGCAAGCGAAATCGTACCCTCGGGAGAAGTTGATAGCTGTAGTGTATCTAACACCGCTGGCTGATCGACAAAGAAGTCAGGATGTTTTTTCAGATATCCAGCCACCTGCTCTGCTGTTAATTCGAGTTTATCATCGCCCATGCTATTTCCCCGTCAAATACGTGTGTTGTTGGCCCCGTCATCCAGACTGATGCATTGTCATTAGACCATTCAATTACTAATTCGCCACCTGGCAGATTAACCTTAACTTGTCGCGCTAATAAGCCACGCTGGATGCCACTCACTACTGCAGCACATGCTCCCGTTCCACAGGCTAATGTTTCACCTGCACCACGTTCAAATACCCGCAAATTAATTTTTTTAGGATTAACCACCTCCATAAAACCAACATTTACTCGCTCAGGGAATTGATGATGTCGCTCAATGATAGCCCCTAATGTATTGACTTCGGCCTTCTTAATATCATCAACCAACAATACCGCATGTGGATTACCCATTGAAACAATACCAATTTCTACGTCCTGTCCAGCTACTATCGGTAAGTGATAAGTAATAGATTGGGTATCGCTAACAAAAGGAATATCCAATGGCAAAAATCGTGGCAACCCCATATCCACAGTCACTTCGCCACCGCTTTTCAAACTAGGATAAATCACTCCGGAAGCGGTTTCTACCGCAATAGTAGTTTTATCAGTCAAGCCATTATCGTGGACAAATCGAGCAAAACAGCGGGCACCATTACCACATTGCGCAACTTCGCCACCATCTGCATTAAAGATACGATATTTAAAATCGACTGCAGGTTTAGATGGCTTTTCGACCAACAACAGCTGATCACAACCAATGCCATAACGTCTGTCAGCTAACAAGCGAATTTGACTGGCACTTAACGCCACCTGCTGATTGATCGCATCAATGACAATAAAGTCATTACCGATGCCATGCATTTTGCTAAATTTCAACATAATGATTATTCAGGCAACAGCTGTTCGCCAGCATAGAGTGATTCGATAGTTTCACGCTCACGTACCACATAGATTTTATCACCATCAACCATTACTTCGGCCGCACGAGGACGTGAATTGTAATTAGAACTCATTGTAAAACCGTAAGCGCCTGCCGAACGAATCGCTAATAAGTCATTAGGTTTAATCGCTAACAGGCGATCTTTGCCTAGAAAATCGCCCGTTTCACAAATAGGCCCAACGATATCAAAATTTTGCGGGACTATAGAGTCATCAGGTATCACGGCTTGAATATTCATCCATGATTGATATAACGCTGGCCGTAATAAATCATTCATCGCCGCATCGACAATCGCAAATTGTTTATCTTCTGTCGGTTTAATGTATTCTACTTTTGTCACTAAGATACCCGCATTTCCTGCAATAGCACGGCCCGGTTCTAACAATATCTCCAAGTCACGGCCCACTACTAAAGGGCGCAATGCTGCAGCATATTCAGCCGGACTAGGTGGGATTTCATTCTTATAAGTGATGCCAAGGCCGCCACCAATATCCAAATGCGTGAGTTTAATCCCTGATTCTGCAAGTCTGTCGATTAGTGTCAATACGCGCTTTAAAGCATCGACAAAAGGAGCAACCGAGGTCAGTTGTGAGCCAATGTGACAATCAATACCTACGATATCTAAATGAGATAATGCCTGTGCTTGTAGATATACTGATTCCGCATGTTCAATGGCAATGCCAAATTTATTTTCTTTTAAGCCTGTAGATATATAAGGATGAGTTTGAGCATCAACATCAGGATTGACCCGAATTGAAATCGCAGCACGGCGTTCTAATCCACTCGCTACTTCGTTAATTCGAGTTAATTCTGGTATTGATTCCACATTAAAACAGCGAATGCCTTGCTGTAAAGCATACCTAATTTCCGCAACTGTCTTACCTACGCCGGAAAAAACGACCCGATCTGCCTGCCCACCAGCGGTCAATACTCGAGCTAATTCTCCAGCAGAAACAATATCAAAACCGGAACCTAATCGCGCTAATATATTTAAAACGGCTAAGTTGGAATTTGCTTTTACAGCGTAACATACACAATGCGCTTGTCCTGAAAATGCATTATCAAATGCTAGCCAGTGACGCTCTAATGTCGCCCGAGAATAGATATAGGTAGGCGTGCCAAATTGCTCAGCAATGTTCGCTACAGCAACGTCTTCAGCAAATAATTCACCTGATTTATAATCAAAAAAATCCATTTTCTATTCTGTCTCCGAGCTGATCAAGGCATGATCTTCCGGTAAATATAAATCTCCTTTCTGCCCACATGCGGTTAATACGGTCAAGATACTTATTATCATTATTAGCCGTTTCCAACTCATCAGTTTTTGCATTATTATTTCCTATATCAAACAATTGTGAGCAGTATATACGGGAAGCAAGTAACTCGTCTCGACTTACAAACTAGAAATTATCGAATAACTTACATAATATAAGCATAAATAACACTATCTCTAGCTTCAGGTCATCGCGCATATCATGGAAAATACGGAATCAATCAGACTCAGCGGTTTAGCAAGACGTCTCATTACTGATGGCTTATTAAGTGAAGAAGACGCGCTATCAGCTCAAAAACATGCCAAAAAAGCTAATCAGCCTTTTGTAAGCTACTTAGTACGTAATAAGATTCTTGATAGCCATGCCATAGCCTTAGTTGCATCCCAAGAATTTGGTGTGCCGCTATTTGATATCGACGCGATGAATATGGAACTTACAGCTACCGCGCTGATAAAAGAAAGTCTTATTCGTAAACATCATGCCTTACCACTATATCAGCGCGGTAACCGTCTCCATGTCGCTATGTCAGATCCGACTAATCTACAAGCATTAGATGAGTATCAATTTAGCACAGGTATGAATACCTTCGCTGTTTTGGTTGAAGAACAAAAATTAACGGCTGCAATTGAACGTGCTTTGGATAAAAGTGCCGAAAAATTTGATGACTTTGGTGGTGCTGATTTAGATGATATTGATCTCGGCCCAGATGATGTAACTGAGCGAAAAGAACCCAATACTTCAGATGTCGACGAAACCCCTATCGTGCGGTTTATCAATGGTATTTTGACCCATGCCATCAAGTCTGGTGCATCTGATATTCACTTTGAACCTTATGAAAAAAAATACCGTGTACGGATCCGAATCGATGGCATTTTACAAGAAGCACAATCCGCACCCGTTAACCTTGGCGGGCGAATTGCAGCTCGCCTCAAAGTACTATCTCGGTTAAATATTGCTGAACGTCGAGTGCCGCAAGATGGGCGGATGCGACTCAAGTTATCTGCCAACAAAACAATTGATTTTCGTGTCAGTAGCTGCCCAACCCTATATGGCGAGAAAATCGTATTACGTATTCTTGATCCAACCAGTGCACAGCTAGGGATTGATGTTTTAGGTTATGAACCTGACCAGAAAAAAATATTCATGGAAACCATGCATCAACCATATGGAATGGTGCTCGTAACTGGCCCTACCGGTAGTGGTAAAACAGTATCTCTTTATACGGCGCTTAGTATTTTGAATACCGATGATAGAAATATTTCTACCGCAGAAGATCCAGCAGAAATTAGTTTGGCCGGCATCAATCAAGTCAATATCAATCCTACGGTGGGATTGACCTTCGCTTCGGCATTAAAAGCGTTTCTTCGCCAAGATCCGGATGTCATCATGGTCGGGGAGATACGAGATTTAGAGACTGCTGAAATATCTATCAAGGCCCTACAAACTGGCCATATGGTATTTTCAACGTTACATACTAACGATGCACCACAAACGCTTACTCGTTTAGCCAATATGGGGGTGCCTGCGTTCAATATCGCTTCAGCAGTATCCCTTATTATTGCTCAACGTCTAGGTCGTCGCTTATGCAGTAAATGTAAGCAAGCGGATAATATCCCCGTCGAAGCACTATTAGAGGAAGGTTTCACACAAACACAAATAGATAACGGCATGACTATTTTCAAAGCGGCGGGTTGTGATAGTTGTACTTTGGGTTATAAAGGTCGTGTTGGTATTTATCAAGTAATGCCTATTTCTGAAGAGATGGGCCGAATTATTATGGAAGGTGGTAATGCAATGACCTTGGCCGATCAAGCTGAAAAAGAAGGCATCGACGATTTAAGAAAATCCGGTCTGAGAAAAGTAGCCGCAGGCATGACAAGTCTTGAAGAATTAAACCGAGTAATTAAGGAGTAATCCGTGGCACAAGCAACTAAAGCGGTTAAAAAGAAGGTTGATCCTGTCTTTATTTGGCAGGGTACCAATAAAGATGGTCGGCGTATCAAAGGCGAAGAGTCGGCAGCAAGTATAAACGAAGTCAAAGCCAGTCTCCGTCGCCGAAGTATTAATCCGATCAAGGTTAAAAAGAAACCTAAAGATCTGTTTGCAGCTAGAAAACCAGCCATTAAACCCTCTGATATCGCAGTATTCAGCCGCATGTTAGCCACAATGATGTCTGCCGGCGTACCATTAATGCAATCAATGCAAATTATTGGTGAAGGCCATGAAAATGCCAGTATGCAGGAAATGATTTTAGCTATTAAAGGGGATGTAGAATCAGGTACTAGTTTGGCAGAATCATTGAGTAAATTCCCTTTACATTTTGATGATCTTTTTATTAGCTTAGTACACGCCGGTGAGCAATCAGGTACCTTAGAAACTTTATTGCATGAAATCGCAGCCTACAAAGAAAAAACCGAAGCCTTAAAAGCAAAAATCAAAAAAGCATTAGTTTATCCTACCGCAATTATTGTCGTTGCATTTGTCGTTACTGCAATCTTAATGATCTTCGTAATTCCGCAGTTCGAAGCCTTATTTACTGGATTTGGTGCTGATTTACCTGGATTAACAAAAGCAGTTATTAGTCTATCTCAAATATTCCAAGAGTATTGGTGGATTATCTTTGGCTCGATCATTGGAGCCGTATATGGCGTAATGGAAAGTAAACGCCGTTCGCGCAAAGTGCAACATTTCTTTGACCGCATGTTACTCAAAATACCCGTCATAGGCATCATTCAAGAAAAAGGGGCTATCGCACGTTTTGCACGTACCTTTTCTACCATGTTTAAGGCTGGTGTGCCGATGGTTGAAGCGATGGTATCGGTGGCCGGAGCAACTGGTAATATCGTTTACAGTGAAGCGACAATGGTAATGCGTGATGATGTTTCTACCGGTACCCAATTAAATGTCGCGATGAAACAAACGGAAATATTTCCCAATATGGTAGTGCAAATGGTCGCCATTGGTGAAGAATCAGGCTCGCTCGATGCTATGTTAGCCAAAGTCGCCGATTTTTATGAACAAGAAGTCGACGATGCCGTTGATAATATGACAGCGTTAATGGAACCGATGATAATGGTTATATTGGGCGGTTTGATTGGCACCTTGGTTATCGCGATGTACTTGCCTATATTCAAGCTGGGTGCGGTCGTTTAGCAATGGATTTGATTGTACTGCTTCAATCGTCGCCACTTTCCTTTGTATTCATAATCAGCCTACTGGGCCTATTAGTTGGTAGTTTCCTGAACGTCGTTATTTATCGGCTCCCCATAATGATGGAACGCGACTGGAAGGCACAATGTGATGAGCTTAATAATCTAACAACCAAGGTAACAGCACCATTTACATTGAGTATGCCACGATCGCGTTGTCCTCATTGTAATCACGCTATTACTGCTATCGAAAATGTACCTGTTATTAGTTACCTATTGTTAGGTGGTAAATGCAAACGATGTAAAACCCCTATTTCAAAACGCTATCCACTGATTGAAGCTTTAACAGGGCTACTTTCAGCTATTGTCGCGTGGCATTTTGGTTTTGATTGGGCCTGTCTAGGTGCACTGTTATTAACGTGGTCGCTGATCACCTTGACATTTATCGATATTGATCACCAACTTTTACCTGACAGCATTACATTACCGCTGTTATGGTTGGGCATTGTCTTTAACTTGTTTACTGTTTACACCGACTTATCATCCAGTGTAATTGGTGCCATAGCCGGTTATCTATCGCTATGGCTAGTATTTCATGGCTTTAAACTAGCCACTGGCAAGGAAGGTATGGGCTACGGTGATTTCAAGTTGTTAGCCGCCCTAGGTGCATGGTTCGGTTGGTTGATCTTGCCCTCAATCATATTGTTATCATCATTAGTTGGCGCAATTGTCGGTGTGTCACTTATTGTTTTTGGTCAGCATCAACGTAATATCCCTATTCCTTTCGGCCCTTATCTCGCCGCGGCTGGTTGGATCGCATTAGTCTGGGGTGATGCCATTACTCATGCCTACCTTAGCTGGACAGGTGTAAATTAACATCCTATGTTCAAAATAGGACTCACCGGTGGTATTGCCAGTGGAAAATCAACGGCGTGTCGTTTATTTGCACAACACGGCATCCCAATCATTGATGCCGATGTCATTGCTAGACAATTAGTTGAGCCAAATCAAGAAGCTTATAATGAAATTGTAGATGTATTCGGTAGCAAGATATGCGGTCCCAATGGCGAACTTAATCGCACGTATCTCCGTCAACTCATTTTCACTGATGCTATAGCAAAACAACAGTTAGAAATGATCCTTCACCCGCGAATTCGATTGCAGTTAATTCAACAAAGTAATACCTTAAATACACCCTATTGCATATTAGCAATTCCCTTGCTGATAGAAGCCAAGATGGCTGAACTAGTTGATCGTATTTTAGTTATTGATATCGATTTGTCGCTGCAAATTACTCGTTTATGTCGCCGCGATAATGTGACTATTGATAATGCTCAGTCTATAATTAATAGTCAAGCATCTCGACAGCAACGCTTAGACTGTGCAGATGATGTTATCGCCAATAATAATGGCTTTGAAAATATCAATAAACGAGTCGATAACTTACATAAAAAGTACCTTTCTCTCGCAAATAATTCATCATCAAGTTGCCAGCATAACGATAGTCATGGACAATAAGCATTTTTACGATCCTTAATTAATTTGAATCGCCTGTGCCCGAAAAAATTATCTACGAACAACCGCTCAATGAGCGCATACGCACATTCCTCCGACTTGAATTTTTATTCGCGCGTGTCGATCATGCCTTAAAACATAATGACGAATTAAATAATCGTAACGCAATTGATGGCTTACTTAGCCTTTTGTCTGTTTTTGAACGTAGTGATCTAAAACAAGAAATCGTTAAAGAACTAGAGCGTCTTGTCAACACACTGACGGCACTAGAAAACTCACCTGGTGTTGATAAACGGGCACTCGATAGTTTATTGGAGGAGTTAGACCAAATTTTGGATTCATTACATCTTAGTAAATCCGCTATCGGTCAAGCCTTGCGTGAAAATGATTTTTTATACAGTATTCGACAGCGGGCCAGTATTCCAGGCGGAAGTTGTGACTTTGATTTACCCGCCTATCATTTCTGGCTACGTCACACCCCGTATGAGACACGCAAACAACAGTTACTTAAGTGGCTAAACCAATTTTCAAGTATGCGTGCTGCTATCGAAATATCACTTAGATTGATCCGTGGAAGTACAGGATTTATGCCTGCAAAAGCTGATGCCGGATTTTTTCAACAAACTTTAGATAGTAGTCAAGCTAATCAGTTGATTCGCGTGCAAGTAATTGATAACACGTCATATTATCCAGAAATTAGCGGTGGAAAACATCGATTTACAGTTCGTCTCATGCATTTTGATATTAACCAGCGTGCTAAGCAAGTAACTGAAGATGTCGATTTTTCACTTAGCATTTGTGCAATGTAGGTGGCGCTCTAATGACCAAAACTATCGTTCAATGTCCGCAGTGTGGCCAATCAGTTCCTTGGCAAGATGATCAGGCTTGGAAACCATTTTGTAGCGAACGTTGTAAATTAATCGACTTGGGCGACTGGGCAGCCGAAAATCATCGCATTCCAGATAAGTCATCTCAAATTGAACAGTTCGACATAGATGAATATAATCCTTCTGATTATCATTAGTTAATCTAATCGGGTGACTACTGCTAGATAATAATAGTCCTCAGGCATCACCTGCAGTAAGAATACCTTGTTGGTATGAAAATTCTAACATTCGATTTAATGGTATCAATGCTTTTAGACGGGTCTGCTCGTCAACCTCAACTATATTTTTGGTATCACGCAGCGTTTCGTACAAATTAACTAAGGTATTCATTCCCATCCACGGGCAATGGGCACAACTCTTACAGGTAGCACTTTTTCCCCCTGTAGGTGCTGGAATCAAACGTTTATTCGGAACGACTTGTCCCATTTTATAAAATAAACCATAATCCGTAGCGATAATTAAAGTATCTGCTTTTGAGGCTTTACCCGCAGCTATAATTTGTTTAGTTGAGCCAACAAAGTCTGCTTTTGCAATAATAGCTTCGGGTGATTCTGGATGAACTAATACTTCAGCATCTGGGTATTTTTCCATCAAGGCTTCAAGCTCATAAAGTTTAAACTCATCATGAACAATACAATGACCCTGCCAGAGAATCATATCAGCGCCGGTTTTATTATTAATATATTGTCCTAAATGGCGATCCGGTCCCCAAATAATTTTCTTACCTTGGGACATTAAATGCTCAATGATCTGAATCGCATTACTCGAGGTCACAATCCAGTCTGCGCGTGCTTTCACTGCAACACTAGTATTGGCATAAACGACCACTTCATGATCGGGGTATTGATCACAAAATTGACTGAATTCTTCTATGGGACAGCCTAAATCTAAGGAACACTCAGCTTCCAAGGTGGGCATTATGACTGTTTTTTCTGGGCTCAAAATTTTGGCTGTTTCACCCATGAATCGCACGCCACATACTACCAGCGTACTGGCTTGGTGTTGAGCACCGAAATTAGCCATATCGAGTGAATCAGAGACATAACCGCCTGTTTGTTCAGCCAAAGCCTGTAACTCATCATCGACATAATAATGGGCAATTAATACCGCATTTTTTTGCTCGAGTAATACTTTTATCTTCGTAACATAATCTTGTTTTTGAGCTTCTGACAGCCACGGGTTAGGTGCGACATTATCAATAATATGATCAATTCTTGATTGCAATTTTTTAGGAATTGTCTCTGCAAGACTCATTTTATATTACCCTTAATACTCGAATACATAACTTAATTATAACAATGCTTGGAGAGCTGAAATAATAGGGACATTAGCCGATGGAAAATCGACATTAACTAAATCGGATATAGCACACCATTGTAATCTTTGACCTTCTTGACCATAAGGTGTTCCTTCAAATTGTTCGACATGCCATACATCCAACAAAACTGACCGATCATCATAGTCATGTGAAACCGTCAGCAATGGTTTGGCATCAATGACCGTGATAGCCAATTCTTCATGAATTTCACGCTTTAAGGCATCATAAACCGTCTCACCAGCTTCTACTTTACCGCCTGGAAATTCCCACAAATTGCCTAGATGTTGATGCGCTTGCCGAAGTGCTAATAACACCTCGTTGTCAGAATTAACAATGGTTGCAACGGCGACATGGATGACCTTATTCATTCAACCAATACATATAACGCTCCACAATAGGGGCATGATACCTCTCCCTTGCTTTGTATATCTAAATAGACTTTAGGGTGAGCGTCCCATAGCGTCATTGCTGGCATAGGACAACTCAAGGGCAGATCAGTTGAACGAACTTCATATCGCTGTTGGCTGCATGATGTTGCTGGCGTTATATCATTCATCTGAACGGCCCCCGTAGAGTTTATTAGCCTTAAGATTTTTCTGTTGTTTCAGCTAAATTAGCTTGCTTACGTACACGAATATTCAACTCTTTTAATTGCGCCTCACTAACCGCACTCGGCGCACTCGTTAATAAACAACTCGCCGATTGTGTTTTAGGAAATGCCATTACATCACGAATAGATGACGAGCCCGTCATCAACATAGCAAGACGATCTAAACCAAACGCCAAACCACCGTGTGGTGGGCAACCAAATTTTAAGGCTTCTAATAAAAAGCCAAATTTATCATCGGCTTCATCTTTCGAAATACCGAGCAATTCAAATACTTGGCTTTGTACATCCGCTTTATGAATACGCATCGAACCGCCACCTAATTCGGTACCATTCAATACCATATCGTAGGCACGTGACAAGCATTTACCTGGATCTGTTTCCAATAAACCAAGATCTTCTTCGCGTGGCGCTGTAAACGGATGATGTAATGCTGTCCAACGATTCGATTTTGTATCCCATTCAAACATCGGGAAAGCAACAACCCACAATGGTTGCCAACCATGTTTCACTAAACCTAAATCATGGCCTAATTTAACGCGTAAAGCACCCAGTGCTTCATTTACGATGTTAATGCTATCGGCACCAAAGAACACTAAATCGCCCGTCTGTGCTTCGGTGCGTTGCATAATTGCAGCAACCACTTCATCAGGTAAAAACTTCAAGATAGGTGACTGCAAACCTTCACGGCCGGCATCAATATCATTGACCTTAATATAAGCTAGGCCTTTAGCGCCATAAATACCGACAAAACGAGTGTAATCATCGATCGCCTTACGGCTTAATTCCGCACCTGCAGGTAATCTTAAAGCGGCAACACGACCATTTTCATCATTCGCAGGACCAGAGAACACTTTAAAATCAACAACTGTCATCAAGTCACTAATTTCAACAAGCTCTAGGTCAATACGTAAGTCAGGTTTATCGCTACCATAACGTGTCATGGCATCAGCATAAGTCATACGTGGGAAAGGATTGGGTAAAGCCTGTTCTAAAACGTTTGCAAACAGACTACGAATCATTTCTTCCATCATCGTCATCAAGTCTTCTTCTTCGACAAATGACGTTTCAATATCGACTTGGGTAAATTCAGGCTGGCGATCAGCGCGTAGGTCTTCATCACGGAAACAACGCACGATTTGATAATAACGATCCATTCCTGCCACCATCAACAATTGTTTAAACAATTGCGGTGATTGCGGCAAAGCAAAGAAATCTCCAGGATGAGTACGACTTGGTACTAAATAATCACGTGCGCCTTCTGGTGTTGCCTTGGTTAGAATTGGCGTTTCGATATCTAAGAAACCATTCTCATCAAGGAAGCGACGTAACATGCTGGTAATTTTTGAGCGAAAACGTAGCTTTTGCAACATTTCAGGGCGGCGTAAATCAATATAACGATGACGTAAACGTACGTCTTCACTGACTTCAGCTTGCTCTGTTAATGGGAATGGCGGTGTTTCAGAACTATTTAAAATATCCATGCGTTTGGCAACGATTTCTATTTTACCACTGCTCATGCTTGGGTTATCGCTACCTTCGGGACGTAATCGCACTGTACCTTCAATTTGTAATACATATTCACTACGCACACTCTCTGCTATAGCAAAACTTGCTGCATCTTCAGGATTACAGACGACTTGAACCAAACCTTCACGATCACGCAAGTCAATAAAAATAACGCCACCGTGATCACGGCGACGGTGCATCCATCCCGCAATCGTTACCGTTTGACCTTCCAATGTTTCATTCACATCGCCGCAATAATGGCTACGCATAGTTCAATTCCAATAGTTCAATTTATTTAGGGTCACACCACAATCAATGTGTGGCACTCAGTTTTTACTATTTATCAATCTTCACGCCATTGATAAGTTTATCTTTATTAAATTTTGGCACAACAACGCCCATTGAGATAATCATCTTTAGACCTTCTTCAACGGTCATGTCCATTTCAATCACTTCAGCTCTTTGTACCATCAACACAAAACCAGACGTCGGATTAGGTGTGGTAGGAATAAATACGCTGACCACATCTCCGGCGGTCTTTTCCTGAACTTCACCCAAATCATCTGAGGTCATAAACGCGAGACTCCAAACGCCTTTACGTGGATATTCAATTAACAATACTTTACGAAAGGACTTGCCATCTGCGGCCAGTACGGCTTCTAAAACTTGTTTAATGCCCGCATATAAATTGCGCACAACAGGAATTCTTGCCAACAATGATTCCCAAGCCGCAACAATGCGACGTCCCAATAAGTTCGCGACAATCATGCCTGTCGTTAATACCATAACGACCGCTAAAACTACGCCAAAACCAGGAATATGGAAGCCCAGCAAGTTATCTGGCTGATAGGCATGTGGAAGCAATAATAGCGTGTTGTCTAAAAAACCAACTATTGCACGCACGACCAAAAAAGTAATACCTAAAGGCATCCACACTAACAATCCAGCGATAAGATATTTTTTCATTTCGAGTTAATGCTCTATAGAAAGATACAGTTTTATACTGTTTTTTCAGGCTTTTTTGATGATGAATCGGTACCAGAGGCACTCTCTGCTAGATTACGTTTTTTTCCACTCTTAAAGTCAGTTTCATACCAACCTTCGCCTTTCAAACGAAAGCCTGCGGCTGAAACCAATTTGCGTAATGACGCTTCATCACAAGCAGGGCAATGAACTAACGGCTCATCACTCATTTTTTGTAATGCTTCAAATACATGCTCACAGGCATCACAATGATATTCATACAATGGCATTAACATTCACCCTCAAAACTTACACAATAAATTCGTACAAACTTTTAATTTCAATCTGGAAACGGCTAATTATACCCAAAAACTAAGGCTACGGCTTTTATGCTTCAATTTCAGGCTAATGAAAGGTCATCACTATCAATTAATAAGGAATCCGCTACACTTCAATTTATGAAAGAAAATCAAGATTGGAAAGCTATCCGCAGCCTTTTACCCTACTTATGGGAATTTAAAGGCCGCGTGGGCATTGCATTAGCCCTTTTAACCATTGCTAAACTGGCAAATGTTGGTATACCGCTCGCGCTAAAAGGTGTGATCGATGCACTGGATCCTCAACAGCAAGACATAATTTATTTACCCATTGCCATGCTCATTACCTATGGTTGTTTGCGCTTAGCGAGCAGTCTATTCAGCGAATTACGAGACGCACTATTCGCTAAAGTCATCTATCGTTCCGTTCGTCGTATTGCTGGCAATATTTTTGAACATCTACATAAATTGTCGCTGCGGTTTCATTTAGAGCGTCAAACAGGCGGTATTTCACGGGATATCGAACGCGGTACCCGCGGCATAAGTTTTTTAATGAATTTTATGATCTTTAATATTTTGCCAACACTGGTTGAAATAGCGCTCGTCACCATCATTCTCCTTACAAAGTATGACAGTCTTTATGCTGTTATTACGACAACGACTATTTTGTTTTATATCATCTACACATTAATCATCACGGAATGGCGTATGCGGTTTCGCCGCGCAATGAATAATATGGATTCCAAAGCAAATAATCAGGCAGTTGATAGCTTGCTCAATTATGAAACCGTCAAATACTTCAATAATGAACAGTATGAATTGGAACGTTACGATGAAAAATTAACGTCTTGGGAAGGATCTGCGGTTAAAAATCAGACATCACTTTCGTTGCTCAATGTAGGCCAAGGCGCCATTATCGCCACAGGTCTCACCATTTTAATGTTACTAGCCGGCCAAGGCGTTGTTGATGGTCATTTGTCCTTAGGTGATCTGGTTTTAATTAATGCTTTTTTATTACAACTCTATTTACCGCTAGGCTTTCTTGGTTTTGTCTACCGTGAGATTCGTCATTCTTTAGCCGACATGGAACGAATGTTTACTTTGCTCGATGAGCCGCAAGAAACCTTCGATAAAATCGATTCATCAGCGCTTATCGTGCAAAACGGTGACATTCAATTTAATCATGTTGATTTTTATTACGACTCAAATCGCCCCATTCTGCATGACATTAACTTTACTATAGCAGCGGGCAAAAAACTGGCCATTGTGGGTGCGAGTGGTTCAGGGAAATCAACACTAATCAGATTGTTGTATCGTTTTTATGATCCCCAATCAGGCAACATTACTATTGATGGCCAAGATATTCGTAATGTTACCCAACATAGTCTCCGCCAAGCCATCGGCGTAGTACCACAAGACACGGTTTTATTTAATGACACCATTTATCACAATATTCTATACGGCAACCCAAAGGTCAATAAACAAGCGGTTATCGATGCAGCTAAACGAGCCCATATTCATGACTTTATCGAAAAATTACCGCTTGGTTATGAAACCTTAGTCGGTGAGCGTGGTCTGAAATTGTCAGGCGGTGAAAAGCAACGTGTTGCCATAGCCCGTACATTACTTAAAAACCCGAAAATTCTTGTTTTTGATGAGGCCACGTCAGCATTAGATAGTCATTCTGAACAAATGATAAATCAACAACTCCAATCCATCAGTACCAATAAAACGACTTTAGCCATTGCCCATCGTCTATCAACCATTATCGATGCAGATACCATTTTAGTAATCGATCAAGGTAGAATTATCGAGCAAGGCAATCATAGAGAACTGCTAGCAACCCAAGGACGTTATGCCGCAATGTGGTCACTGCAACAAACTGAAGGTAACAATTAAATGAACAATATAGTCGCTCTTTTTATTTTCACAATATTTTCATCTTCTGTATTCGCACAATGGGAAATTGAAACATTTTCTCAGGACGTTAATCAGAACGAAATTAGATCTGCCATGGTCAGAAATGAAGAAGGTTTTGAACTAGCCATTTTTAAAACTGCGGAAGGCATAATTTGGTTAGATTTCAGCTTATCAGATAATAACTTTGATCAACTATCACAAAATGAATTGCCCATTTTTCAAATAGATGACAAAAAACCAGTGAAAATGATTCGTGGTTTCACCGCCACTATCGTTCCGGCTGATGAAGGTATAGAAGCTATTGTGGTTAACGACAGTGAAACCATTTCTACTGATAGGGACTTCAGTGTCAACCATATCATTGCGGAGCGCTTACCTGAACGCGTGATATGCCCTATCTGGCAAGGTGACGACCGCCCGCATTTAGGTACTGTCGAATCACTACTCAATGGAGAATCAATAAACTTCAAGTACACTTTACTCAATGGCACTAAAGGGCAAACATCATTCGTTCTAGATGGTGCAAAAGAAGCAATAAGTGCCGTTATATTGGACTCACTTGATAAATAATTACGCTTAGCTTTGGACATCTCGACTTGATTCAGGTTAACATTTCGGGTTGAAAACGGGGGGGGGTTCCTGTAATTCTAAATGCACAAAGATGCATAAATCTTGTTCAGCTTGGGTTCAGCTTCGATATGAGACACTGAACCGAAATCGTGACAAGACAAATAACTTAAAACATATGAGGAAACACCTAATGAAATACGGCAAAACACTTATCAGCACAGTATTCGGTGCATCAGTTCTACTTTCTTCAGCTGTTATGGCTGAAAACCATGTAATTACAGCAGCAGTGACTGCTTTCGACCCAATGGTTTTAAAAATTGCGCCTGGTGATACTGTTTCTTGGTCAAATATGAACGGTCATATCACCAACACTACATTCACGGATAATGGCGGTGAGCACCATTATCTACCGGAAGGTGCGGTAGGCTGGACTTCACAAATGGGTGAAAATTTCCAAACGCCACCATTAACAGTCGAAGGCATTTATCTTTACAAATGCGACCCACATTGGGGTGCAGGAATGGGAGGTGTAATCATCGTAGGTACACCAACAAACTTAGATGATATTGAAGCAACAGATCCAAAAGGTGCGTTGAAACGTCTAGTCAAAAAAGCAGCAAAAGCATTACCATAATCCCTGACGATTATTGCTCAACAAAAAAGCCCGCACTAATTGCGGGCTTTTTTGATCCAAAGCTTAGCGTATATGATAAAATCTTTTAGTTTTTATCCAGACCAGATACTTCTGGTCTGTAATGAATTTAAAATTTTATAATTTACTGCTGGGAGAACCCCTCTAATGTCTCACACTGTTGATAACAGTAAACGACGATTTCTGACTACTGCAGCTAGTGTCGTCGTTGGTGGTGCAGGCGCCGCTGCTGTTGCCGTACCCTTTGTCTTATCTATGTTACCAAGTGCTAAAGCACGCGCTGCAGGAGCACCTGTTGAAGTCGACATAAGTAAGCTTGAAACCGGTCAATTGATGACCGTTGAATGGCGAGGAAAACCAGTTTGGGTATTAAACCGCTCACCTGAATCATTACTAACATTACCCACACTTAATGAACAATTAGCCGATCCTGAAAGCGATGCTAGTTCACAACAACCTGCATACTGTAAAAATGAGAATCGTTCTATTCGCGATAACATTGTTGTGCTAGTTGGTATTTGTACGCATCTTGGTTGCTCACCAACCTACCGACCTGAGTTAGCGCCTGCTGATCTAGGCCCTGACTGGAAAGGTGGTTTTTTCTGCCCATGCCATGGTTCTCGCTATGATCTTTCAGGACGTGTATTTAAAAACATGCCTGCCCCAAAAAACCTAGTCGTCCCTCAATATCATTTCTTAGGTGACAATCGCCTTGTTATCGGCGAAGACCCACAAGGAGCTGCATAATGTTTTCTAGTTTAATGGGTTGGGTAGATGCCCGCTTCCCTGCCACCAAAATGTGGGAAGAACACCTCTCTAAATATTACGCACCAAAAAACTTCAACTTTTGGTACTTCTTCGGTTCATTGGCATTACTTGTTTTAGTACTACAAATTGTCACCGGAATTTTCCTGACAATGCATTACAAACCAGATGCTGCACTAGCATTTGCCTCTGTAGAATATATTATGCGTGATGTTGAATGGGGCTGGCTAATACGCTACTTACATTCTACCGGTGCATCGGCCTTCTTTATCGTTATCTATTTGCACATGTTTCGCGGACTTATTTACGGTTCATATAAACAGCCTAGAGAACTCGTATGGCTATTTGGCATGTTCCTTTATATGGCGCTAATGGCTGAGGCATTTATGGGCTACTTACTGCCATGGGGTCAAATGTCATTCTGGGGCGCACAAGTTATTATTTCTTTATTTGGTGCTATTCCGTTTATTGGTGACCAGTTAGCATTATGGATCCGAGGTGATTTTGTGGTTGCTGATGCAACATTAAACCGCTTCTTTGCTTTCCATGTTATTGCAGTTCCTTTAGTAATCCTAGGTCTAGTTGTTGCTCATATCATTGCTTTGCATGAAGTGGGTTCAAATAATCCCGATGGCGTTGAAATCAAAAAACTTAAAGATAAAAACGGTATCCCATTAGACGGTATTCCTTTCCATCCCTATTATTCAGTAAAAGATATTGTCGGTGTAACTGTCTTTCTGTTCATATTCTCTTTAGTGTTATTTTATGCACCTGAAATGGATGGCTGGTTCTTAGAAGCGGCTAACTTTGTACCTGCAGACCCACTTAAGACACCGCTACATATAGCTCCAGTGTGGTATTTCACGCCTTTCTATGCCATTTTAAGAGCGGTGCCAAGTATTGCCGGGTCATCATTTCCTGGCGTTGTGGCAATGGGATTATCTATCGTATTCCTATTCCTATTACCTTGGTTAGATCGTAGCCCTGTAAAATCAATTCGCTATCGTGGTATTTATTTCCGCACTGCGATTGTATTATTTGTAATTAGCTTTCTGGCGCTAGGTTTCCTCGGAACGCAACCCGTTACACCGTTATACACATTATTAGCTAGAATCTTCTCAGTAATTTATTTCGCATTCTTTGTGCTAATGCCTATTTACACCAGCCTTGATAAAGACAAGCCAGTACCAGAAAGGGTGACATTCAAATGAGAACTTTAATCTTCGCATTATTCTTCAGCTACCTTTCGATTATTTCTGGTCAAGTGATGGCAGCTACTGGCGGTATTCATCTTGATGATGTTGAGATAGATTTGTCTGACAAAGCATCATTGCAGCGTGGTGCTAAAACATTTGTTAACTATTGTTTAAGCTGTCACCAAGCTTCTTTCATGCGTTATAACCGAATGGCTAAAGATCTCGATTTAAGCGATGCACAAGTTAAAGAAAACCTAATGTTTGCCTCAGACAAAATAGGCGAGACCATGACCGTTGCCATGCGTGCTGAAGATGCTAAAAAATGGTTTGGTGTGACGCCGCCTGATCTTTCAGTGATCTCCCGTGCTCGGGGTACTGCATGGTTGAACACTTACTTACGGACCTTCTATGTTGACGAAGCTAAAGCGATAGGTACCAATAACTTGGTATTCCCAGATGCAGCTATGCCACATATTTTATGGCAAAAACAAGGTTATTTAAATCATGATGAAAAAACTGGGCATCTAAGCCAAGCTAGCGAAGGTTCATTATCACCCTATGACTACAATGTTATGGTGGCAGATTTAGTTAATTTCTTAGCTTATATTGGTGAGCCTTCAAAAATTCAACGTTTAGAACTCGGTAAATGGGTATTATTGTATCTATTCTTATTCTTCCTCGTCGCCTATCCAATGAAGAAAGCATTTTGGAGAGATATACACTAGGATCTAACTTGTAGCATTTTAAAGAAAGGGAGCCTGCTCCCTTTCTCTTTTTCAGTATGATCAATAACCCACAGATATTTTGCAGCTAAAGTATCTTTAGGAGCGTTACCCAAATGGCTAATAGCAATCGCCGCGCGATGATGACCGTGTATTCAGACCCATCATGTCCGTTTAGCCACCGTACACGTATTGTCATGCATGAAAAGAACATTACGGCCAACCTTGAAGATATCGTTGATGGGCTGTGGCCTGAAGACGTTGCAGCAGTAAATCCATACGGGACAAGCCCAACACTGATTGATCGTGACCTTGTTTTATATGACGCTAATATCATTATTAATTACTTTGATGAACGTTTTTTACATCCGCCATTAATGCCTGTTGATCCAGCATCTCGCGCAAAAGCAAGATTGATGTTGCATCGTATTGATAAAGATTGGTATTCTCTGTGGCAAATACTAACGGGTACAGAAAAAAGCAAAATAAGTAAGGCACGTAAAACTATTCAAGAAGATCTGACCGTATTAGCCCCACTATTTGAAGAGTCGGCTTTCTTTATGAGTGATGAATTTTCTTTGTTGGATTGCAGTTTGGCTCCACTATTGTGGCGATTACCGATGCTAGGAATTAAACTCTCCGCCAAAGCTAAAGCAGTCGAGGATTATGCTGAAAGAATATTTGCTCGCGATAGCTTTCAAGCAAGTTTGAGTGATGTTGAACGAGAAATGAGATAATCAAATGACACCACAAAAACCTTACCTTATTAGAGCAATATATGAGTGGTTACTTGATAATCAAATGACACCTCATTTATTGGTCAATACCTCGTATGATGGTGTACAAGTCCCTCGAGAATATATAAACGATAATAAAATCGTGTTGAATATTTCAGATGGTGCCGTCCAAAATTTTCATGCTGACAATGATTGGATTAGCTTTTCTGCACGTTTTTCTGGAAAACCTATGGAATTATTCATTCCAATTATTGCGGTCCAATCGATTTACGGTAAAGAGAATAACGAAGGCATGTTCTTTCCTAGCGATGACAGCCCACCGCCTAAACGACCATTACAATCTGTTAAAAAAGAACGACCAGGACTAAAAATAGTTAAATAAAATCAGTGATGTCGCTATCAGCTCAGTAATTTACAGTTTATATTTATCCATGCGGTAACGTATTGCCATTCGTGTAAGACCTAACGCTCTAGCAGCTTGTGATACATTATTAGATGTCCGCAGCAAGGCTTGCTCAATCAGACACTTTTCGACCTCATCTAGCGTCATACTCTCCAAGCCATTTAATATTGGTAAACATATCGTTTCAGTTCTTGATGGTGCAACCATCTTTAGAATTAAATCATCACCCTTAATTTGATTATCCCGACATAGCATTACAGCACGTTCTAACGTATGTTGTAATTCTCTTATATTACCTGGCCATGAATAGATCAACAAAGCCTGTAAAGCATCATCCCTTAATTCAGGGGAAGTTAATCCGTATCGTCGAGCACTCTTTTCTATAAAGTACCGGGCTAAAAGTGGGATATCTTCAGTACGCTCACATAATAACGGCAGCTTAAGTTCTAATACATTTAAACGAAAGTAGAGATCTGAACGAAATAAGCCTTCCTCGACCATATCATCTAAATTACGATTTGTAGCCGCTACAAAATGTGCAAGGACAGGATACTCTTTAGTTGAGCCTAATCGTCTGGCAACACGTCGCTCTATCACATTTAATAATTTTGCCTGCAAAGTTAATGGTAGTTCACCAACTTCATCTAAAAATAAGGTGCCATTTTCAGCCACCTCAATCAAACCTACTTTAGTCTGATGCGCATTGGTAAATGCACCTCGCTCATAACCAAAAAGCTCTGCTTCTATCAACTCACTAGGCAATGAGGCACAGTCGACATGTACAAATGGTTGAGTATGCCAGTCACCTAACTGGTGATATAAGCGAGCAGCAACATCCTTTCCTGTACCCGTCTCACCGCGGATCAACATGACAGGGTGGCTGTTGTTACTATTTGCCACTAATTGCGCAATTCGGCCAAGATGATGACGAACATCATTTATTGCCTGACTTGTTCCAATCATCTCAATAGCATCTAATGCTTTTTGATCTCGCAAATGTGAATACGTTAACTGTTGTTTGATTTGTTGCGTTGCCAACACTTTTGATATGGTTAAGACCAAATCATCGAGATCAACTGGTTTTTTCAAATAATCTGTCGCGCCCAGTTTCATCGCTGTAATGGCATCGTCTAATTCGCCATAGGCTGTCATTACAATAACAGGCAAAGATTTCCAGCTGAGATCCACTCGCGAACGTATCTCAGCTAATAAATCCAGTCCATTGCCATCAGGTAATCGAATATCTAGCAGTAATATATCAGGGACTACTTTATTTATTGCGTTGCGTGCAGCATCTATTGTTGAGACAATCTCTCCTAGATACCCTTCTTTTTCCAAACGTTTCAATACTGATTTGGCAAATAATGTTTCATCTTCCACTAACAATATATTTATCATAAAGTCATTTTACACATTATTTGCAATCCTAAGTATCTTGTATGTAGAGAGTTATAGTGACCGCGGTGCCGCCAGTATCAGTGTTATCGTATTCTAAGCTTCCGCCGTGCTGTTTAATTATCTTCAATGAAAATGGTATGCCTAGCCCACAACTTAAGCGTTTAACTTCACCACCGGTCACCTGTTCTGCAACAGGGTCAAATGTCATACCACGGCCATGATCATGAATTGTAAGCGTAACCTTATTTTCATATTGGCGATAAATAAGTTGAATGGCATTACTTTGAGAGGAAGCTTCTAGAGCATTCTGTACTAAATTAAAAATGGCCTGTTCAAATAAGTGAATATCTAATGATAGAGATACGGCTTTCGTCTCCCAACCGAATCGCTGCAAAGCAATATCTTTATCCGCTAATTGTAACTCGATCAGTAATAAGGCATTATCCGTTACCTCGACCAAAGTTGTATCACTAAAATGTGGCTTAATTGGATGTAAATAACGTAATAAAGAGGTTACCCATCGCTCTAGCCGATCAACGGCCACTATAATGTCTGTCAACGTATCTCGTGTAGAATCAGATACATCTTCATCCCGAGCTACCTGTGAGGCCGCTCGAATTCCAGCTAAAGGATTTCGAATATTATGAGCCACTAAAGGGACTAATTCTCCTAATGCCGCTTGTTGCTTAGACTCAATTAAACGATCACGGCTATTTGCTAATTCAGAGGCCATAGTATTAATTGCTTGTGATAGTCGGACCAAGTTTGATACACCAATAAGAGGAACGGTGTGGCCCAAATCACCTTTGCTGATTAATCTAGCACCTTCGACAAGCTCGGTAAGGGGATACACTATATTTTTACGCACAAATCGTCGCGCAAGTATCAATAAACCAATAGCAACAAACACAGGGATAGGTGCAAGCCAACTTAAACGCTGCGTCCACTGTTGTTTTGATCGTGATAATGCACGTTGCTTGTTATTGAGTATCTGATCTAAATTCGTAAAGGACTGTTCTAATTGGACGAAGGTATATTTTTCTAATTCTTTATCAAGCAACTTTTGGCGATCGATAATCGCATTATCATCTTCAAGCAAATGTTCAGTTTGAGTATGAAAGGCTTGGTAAGCATTATCAACCAGTTGAACAGCTTGTAGCTCTTGTTCGTCGTTAGCTAATACCGTCAAGTCTAGCAAATTGACCTGTATCGAATGTGTATAAGTAAGGTATTCCTCAGCGGCATCCTTATCTTGTAAAAAAGTAGCGTCAAATACCTCTTTTAATTGTCGATAAACATCACCGCGAATATTCTGCATCGTGGTGTTCATTGACCCTATCCGTAAAGATTGTTCTGAAGAAATCTGCCATGACACAGACCATATTATGCCTACCGCACCAGTTATTAAAACTAGAAAAATGAAACTTAACTCGTGCAGTAACAGTGTAGTTTGGAGAGAGTTAAAGCGTTTAAACATAAAAACAAATACCAAAAACGGGCTGTTATGCCCGTTTTATGATTGCTATCACTAGCAGCATCTTATAAATTGTCAAAACCACTAAATGTTACCGTCTCTTCGGTAAGGACGGCATCACCCTCTTGCCACGTTTTGCCATCAGGAACTATAGTTCTCACCTGATAAATTTCACCAGGAATGGAATCGGATAAGGTAAAGATATAATATTTACTTGCATAAAGAGGATAACGTGAATTCTTAGGATCATTTACAAAAGGTTGAATTATATGCTGAACTGCTTTTACTTTTTTACCTTCATAGTCAATTTCGATTTCTTTTTTATCAGCACCTTTGGCTAAAGCCCAACGAATTTTGCGCTGGAAGTATCGCCAGTCACCGCCAGTTAGGCGTTTGAGTTCATGTACATCATATTCAAGGAAAAAAAGAAAAACACTATTTCCTTGTTGATTTTCACGATCTTCATAAGGACGCTTATTTGCACCTGTGAAAAACTCAAAATGTGTATCTTTGCGACCAGTGTTACGAATATTACTGACGATAACATCAATTGTATCCTCACGAGGACCATCTACAAAACTCGTTCGATTGTATTTGTAATGCAAAATTGTTGGTTGTGTAATATTTTTTAAATGAGGTTTATCAAAAAGTTCATTATTAACTTCAGAAAATCCTGCCACAGCAAATGCATTAAACGTAAAGCCCATTAACAGGCATATTGAAATCAGCGAAAACCATATTTTTTGTACCATCACATTCCTCTTTAATTTAATGTTATTCTTAGCGTTGTATCCATTTTACAGTAAAGTTTAACTATGACTACCAAACGATTTATAAAGGCTCCTATTTTATGCGTATTTATTATTAGTGCTCTTTTGGGCTGCTCAAAAAATGCTACTAATATATATCAACAGAATAGTGAATATAGCTTTGAAGAGACATTACTCAATCTTGATCTTGCTATTTCAGAGCACAACTACCGTATTATTCACCGCAGTCAGATTGGACAAGCAGTTCGAGATCGTGGAGAGAAAAACTTTCCACTATCGGTTATTACAAATTTTTGTAATATTACTTATGCTAAAGAAATGATTGAAATCAATCCAGATCTTATTAATGAAATGCCATGTACTATTGCAGTCCGCGAAGAACTGTCAAAAGGTATTATCGTCAGTACAAGACTTATGAATGAACACTCTTTGAATGACAAACAAAATGAATTTGCACTGAAAATAAATAACAATCTTAAGTCAATTATCGCAGCTACCGTTGAATAGCCACGATAATGGACATAGCGTTATTTTTCAATTTGTTCTGGTCGTCCTTCACCTAAAGCACCATCTGAACGTGCTTTTAAATAAGCATATAGATCGCTAATATGTGGGCGGATATTTGGATCATCTGACCACGTTGGCATTTTAAAATTAGCTACGCCCTGTTCACCAGCCACTTGATTTAAAAATGCTAGTCGACGATCTGGGTCATCTAAATTCACCTTAGCAAAGTAACGATGTAACACTGCCTTCCTAAACTTAAACTCACTCATACCTTCAAGTCGTGTTAGTAAATTTGGTGCTATATCTGTACCGGTTGCATTTTGACCATGACAGACAAAACATGTTGAATTAAATAAACGCCAACCTACGAATGTTTTATCATCTACCTTACCATTTTCAATGGTGTAAACAGCTCGTTTTGTATTAACCGACTGCTTTACATTGACAAGTGATGGCATATTGTATTGTGCAATAATTGCTGCAATATCATCTTTACGTTTTTCTAATATCTGATTTAGCAGATTTTTCCATTCGGTATCTTTTGGACGAACCCCCATCCCAAAGCTAAATACGTAATCCGAACCAATTTCATTAAGCGGTACAACGGTCATAGCGACATCAGTCTGATTGACATAGAATCCTGCGACGGGTCCCCATGCAAACGCTACATCAATACGCCCAGAAGCTAATTCTTCAGTGATTATTCTACCGCTATTAACACGAGCATTACCCGACATCATTTGAAAATATTGAATTTGATCTGCAAGTCCATCTTTTATCAAGGTTTCTGTTGCTATCGCTCGATCAAATAAGCCAATCTTCAGTTGTTTACCTTGTGCTTTTAATTTAGCAATATCAGCGATTTCATTTAACTCATAACCTTCGCCTTTCCTATATATCATTGTATCGATCGAGCTAAAGTAAGGTGTTGTCGGTAAATATAATCCACGCTCAGCAGGAATACTCATTGCCACATCACACAAAAACGAACCTGTTTGAGGATCAACTTTGTTAATTGTATTACGAGCAAAACCAATCCGTTGTGGGAACCAATAATATTCAACTGGCAATCCTAATTCTTCACCAATAATCGTGGCAATCTTATTATCAAACCCTTCTAAAGCTCTATTTGAATACGGTAAATTAAATTCATCGGCGCATACTCTTACTGCAGTTTGCCCTGGCAATGGCTTAAAGTCTTCAGCATAAGCCGTCGTAAGAGTACATATGAATCCTACAAAGAGGTATGAAAATACCTGAGATATTGTCATTATTAATTCCTTATTCAATTATTTGAAGTGCAAAAGCCACTTACTTACTTACTTTATGACCACCACTATCAATTAAAAATCCCTATCTAATCCTTTTAATTGATAGTAGTGGTCATATAATCATAAAAAAAGAAGCCCGACACAAGTGCCGGGCTTCTTTATTAAGGTTTTATCTATTAAAAAAGATTAATAAATAAAGGTCTTATAGGCTAAATACGCTTAAAACACCACCCAAGTTAGTCCAGCTAGATAGCGCTTTGTAAGCACCAACTGCACCAAGACCATCTGAGTCATTTTCTAAGCTAGGGATAGCCATACCGATACCAGCCCAACCACCCACACCTGACAAGATTGAGACAAACTGTTTGCCATCATGCTTGTAAGTGTTGACGTTGCCGATG
>Ga0209390_10000318_pt1 | contig 91825 bp, 83 predicted proteins | sample BON01_FD_187212 | JGI IMG/M metagenome (GOLD analysis project Ga0209390, IMG submission 187212) | Freshwater microbial communities from Lake Bonney liftoff mats and glacier meltwater in Antarctica - BON-01 (SPAdes) (version 2) | ecosystem: Environmental > Aquatic > Freshwater > Ice > Glacier... | reverse complement strand
AATTTTATATTTACCTCCTTATTCACCAGAATTTAATCCAATAGAACATTACTGGTCGGCCATAAAAACCGGTATTAAAAAAGCTGCCTTAAAAATTAAAAATAACTTTTATGAGGCAGCTGTTCAAGCTTTAGGAGAAATGTGTCCAGCTTAGTTCAGATAGCTATACATGACCCCTTCTTGTAAAAATTTCAAACTAAAACAATACAAAAAATCATTATTACAGAACATTTTGAACATAAACAACTATTTAAAAATAAAGATCCTGTGTTCTAGCACAGGATCTTTATTTTTAAAATTTAATTATTCAATCAATTAATACGTATCAATTTGAAATCCGTAAAACTCCTAACCTCTATTTGATTCCTGAATTTGGCGATATATCGAATAAAAAGAATTATGCATTTTTTTTCGTGCATCATAAGACCATCGATCTGCTGAAAGCATACTTTTTACCTGTTCCGTAGAATTATTATTCTGTAAAAACTGTACAGTCTCAGATATTTCTTTGTCAAAAAATGCATTAAATATTACTTTAAGAATCTTCATATCATTTTTATTTTCAGATAAATCTTGCATAGATATACTTAACTGTATAATCATTTCAGATTTCAACAATGGATCTTTGATCAAATTGTATTTTGCTTTCTGACTTGCGATATAAGGTGCTACAATTTCATTGAGGTGCGTATCTGGTAAAATAGAATCAAGCGTTTTTTGAATTTTAAATGCATCACCAACTTCAACAGTTTGATTATCTTGAGAAATCAGTCCAAGCAATCCCATATCCGAATAATATTGGCGCTGACTTTGATTTAAATCAATTACAATAGGCACTTCTATTTCTTGATGCAATTCTTGTGTATTAAATAATTTTCTTAACTGCTCATTTTGATTTACAAATTGGAATGCTTCTTGCAATTCATTTTGATTATTTTTAAAAAGCTGCAATGCATTATTGCGTAATGACTCTTGTATCCATGGGTGAAATTGAGGATATTCAACTAACATTCTTTTCATTTCGCCTTGCAACTCTATCGCTGACATATTTGATTTTTCTTTTGATAATTGCAATAATGCAGCATATACAACCTGGGCCTTAGATAGCTCTTCTAACTGATCTTTTGTCCAATCTGGTTTATCTGCTTGCCTTGTTTTATTCTTTATACGTTCATCAAGATATTGCCATGCTATCACTTCTGGATACTCTTCAGAAAAAAGATCCTTAAGATCTTTTACTAAAACCGATGGGTTAATTCCAGCATCCTCTGCTAATTGATAAACATCGGCTGTTGTTTTTGCAATAATAGTTGATTTATTTTCCATTGAAGGCTCTAATGCTAATCTTGCTCGAGCACTATTCATAAAACCTGCAAGAGCTATATCAAGATCCATTTCTTGATAATCATTATCCTCGTCATCGCTTACAAAGAAAGATTTTTCAATTGGTTGTGGATCACTTCCTGTACTTCCACCAAGAATAAAAAAATCATCTTGTTCTTCATCGAGATGATACGGTGCTGGAATTCCTTTATTATCTGACCCAATCAGACTCATACTTAACAATAATCCAACTATCATTTTATTTATCTTTATATTCATATTATTCATCTTTCTTTATTTTATAGATGATTTATTAGATAGCTTGAGTATAACAGAAAAAAATAATCAAAAGATACAATATCAAAACAAACTCAAATAAATAAGAAATATCACTATAATTGCTAAGGGTAATATTTAAAACTTAGTCTAATTTTATCAAAATTTAATCTCTTTGATTTACTTTTTCAGTAATATTGTTATTTTTATAAAAGATAGAGACTTAATATTATATAATTTTAATATAAGAAACCATGACTGAACCATCATCCCCCCACCCCTGTCTTTTTTCATTACAAAATACAACTGTCATCGTTGGACTATCTGGTGGACCGGATTCTATCTGTCTATTGCATTTTCTGCACAAACTTAAAAATAAAAACAATCTCAACATTATTGCAGCTCACCTTGATCATGAATGGCAAAACACATCAAAAATTGCCGTTAAAACATGTGAAAGCATTTGCAACAGCCTAGGTATAACATTAATTTCTAATAAACTATCTGAGATTGAATTTGAGCCAAAGTGGAACGGTTCTAAGGAAGAGCTTGGTAGGAATATGCGTCGTTATTTTTTTGAATCAATTGCACAAAAACATTCAAACTCTGTCATTGCACTAGCTCATCATCAACAAGATCAACATGAAACCTTTTTCATTAGACTATTACGTTCAAGCTCATTAAGTGGCCTTATTGGCATGAAGCAACACGATGGTTTATACGTAAGACCCCTACTTGATTGGACCAAGCAAAAAATTATGCAATACCTACAAGATTATGATCTTACTTATTATACCGACCCAACCAATCTAAGTGATGTGTACCTACGAAACAGAATTCGAAATCACGTAATTCCATCTATTCAAAAAATTGATGATAGATTTGAAAAAAATCTTACCTCAACAATGAAACAACTTTCACAGGCAGAAGATTTTATACAAAAAGAAGTAAGTAAGACAATGATTACAATCGCAACTGATCAAGGCATTGATATTATTTATTTTTTACAATTACATACGATAATCCAACAAAACATACTGCTAAGACTCATCATTCAAAATCAAATATCCTGCAATCCAAGTCAAAAATTATTCAAGGAAATCATGAGGTTTTTAGAGAAAAGCACGAAGAATAAACATATCTTGCATGAATCGTGGATGATACAAAAAAATAAAAAATATTTTCTTATGATAAAATATATAAAAAATGATAAAAATCTATGAATTTTTAAATAAAATTTCCATACTCTTTGATATACAAAGGAGCGTATGGAAAACAATAACGAAACAAAGTACTATTTTATATGGCTATACATTTCATTACTCTTACATCTATTATTGGTAATTATTATGATTTCAATTAAATCAAGCTCATTTCAGTCTTTAGAACCTGACCCCAACTCACAAAGTATAGACGATGCTCGTGTTCTTTTTGTTAATGATGAACCTCAACAAGAAGATGAGATCATAAATGCTTATCAACTTGCTAAAAAAACTCAAGGATCTGAAGCTGGAACATCTCAAGAAGGATTAACAACACCAAAATCCATGCCTCAAGAAAGTGATAACAGTGATAGCTCACTTGATACATCAAGCAAAGCTCTAACTGACGAACACAAAAAAGGACTAAAAGATGAAACTACTGTCAAAATTCAATCTTTAGCTGATGATTCTGTCAAAGAAAAAGTAAGTGCTCAAGAATCAGTATCATTCCCAACAAAAACAGAAAAAATATCTGACACTGTTTCTGACACTGTTATTGAAGAACATAAAACAGATGATACAAATATTACACCTCAAGAAAACTCACAACAAGAACTAGATGTAATTGAAAAATCGAACCAATTTTTTGATAAAAAAATTATTCAACCAAAAAAACAACCTCCACTCAATGCTATTATTTCATCAAAAATAGTATCAAAAAAGTCTGCACCTAAAATTGAATCTAAAAAACATAGACCAATCGATGTTGGTAATGAAAATCATTCAAAAATTGAATTAACAAAAGATGTCACTGAAAAAAACATTCAAAAAAAGACTACTATTTCATTACAGGATTTAAATTTACAACAAGGATTTACTGATTTTGTCAAAAAGGGAAATGCTCATTTTTCTAGTGAAGGCAATAGTTTAAAAGATGATGAACAGGGATTAAAACGTGCAAGCTATACAAATCAAGTAGGAAAAATGCATGAAAATTCATTTTTGTCTTACCCAAATAAATATAGGGGTACTGTTGATAATATTCCAGTTCGTGACAGTATCATCAATATCATTATTGATCGATCTGGAAAAGTAACATTAATGCGATTACAAAGTTCTGGAGATCTTAATTATGATGATTATCATATGAAAGTTCTTCAATTCATGGGCAATTGTCCTCCTGTACCAAAATTCATTGAATCAAACTTTCAGATACCATCTATTCTTTATCCTGGAAGAAGTAGATCTTTTGGCGCGTATCAACCTGAAAAGCTTCAAATATAAAAATTTATAACAGAAAAAGATTCAAATTTTAAAAAATGATCTTTTTCTGTTATAATAACTATAAATATCTAACTTCAAACTTAAATAATGAATATATATGAGCAAAAAAGATTACTATAAAATTCTTGGTGTCGACAAAACGTCAACAGCCAGTGAAATAAAAAAAGCATATCGTCAACTAGCTTTAAAATATCATCCGGATAGAAATCCAGACAATAAAGAAGCAGAAGAAAAATTCAAAGAAGCTTCATCAGCTTATGAAGTACTTTCTGATGTTGAAAAACGTCAAAAATATGACCAATTTGGTCACTCGGCATATGAAAATATGCAACAAGGTGGTGGTCATGGTGGTGGCGGTGGTATGGATTTTGATATTTTCAATGATCTATTTAACAATATGTTTAATGGTCAAGGTCAACGTTCATCACGAGGAGCTCAACGATCTGGACCAGCTCCACAAAAAGGACGTGATTTACAAAAAGATATTTCAATTACCCTAAAAGAAGCATATTTAGGTGTTAAAAAAGAAATATCTTATACTCACTACTTTGTATGTACAACATGTAAAGGCCAAGGCGCTAAAAACAAAAATGACATTGTTACGTGTCAAAAATGTCATGGACACGGTCAAGTTCAAGTACAACAAGGATTTTTTGCATTTGCACAACCATGCCGTGATTGTCAGGGCCAAGGATTTAAAATCAAATCTCCATGCTCAGACTGTCAAGGTCAATCTCGTCGTAAAGAACAAGAAATGGTTACTGTGTCAATTCCAAAAGGAATTTTTCAAAATGCAGATGTTCGTGTTCCAGGTAAAGGTGATGCTGGTGTATATGGTGGACCTAGCGGTGATTTATTCTTGCATGTTACGATTGAAAAAGACAAAAGATTTCAGAGAGAAGATGACAACCTTATCTGTTCAGTTATGTTAACCTACCCACAACTTGTTTTTGGATGCCAAATAAATATTGAAATGATTGATGGCACACAAGAATCTATTAAAATTCCAAAAGCTTGCCCTGTTGGTGAAAAAATCATCATTCCTGGGAAAGGTTTTGCAAAATTACGTAGTGCAGGTAGTGGTAATTTAATCATTATCACCCAATGTCACATTCCAAAAAAATTAAATGATGAAACTAAAGAAATTTTAAAAAACTATTCTGATGTTATTGGAACTGAAACTAAAAATGAAACTGGTTTTATTAGTTCATTTTTTAAAAAATTCTTAGGATAAATAAGATAAAAAAGAAGGAGATGTTGAACATCTCCTTCTTTTTTATCTTAAAATCATTAAATCTACAATTCTTACTCAGTGTCCATTTCTGATTGTTCATTATCATCTAATTGTGGAAAATGAATAACTCTAACAACAGAAACTGTTGCCGGTGCCGATATTGCTGTAGAATTTATATTTGATGTAGATTCATTAGATGTAACATTATTTCCATTATTTTCAATCGTAAGATCATCCAACTCAGACATAATACTATCTTGATCCATACGATTATCTCGTTCAGCTTGAACAGCTGCTGCCACTTCATGCGTAAACGAATTTGATCGCCCACGAGATGCTGGTGCAACAATTGGACTCAAATTTCTACGAGCTATCAACACTGGTTGATGCTGATCAGGAGATATTATATCTTGTAAATTAGCATAGGTATCAGAAGCATTGCTTCTAGAAACATTATTTGAAGCTGAAACATTACTCATTACCATGATGCTCAATATCAATAATAATTTATTCTTCATAGTACTACTTCCTAAAAATTAACAGTCATTAAACTTTTGACAATTGATATTACCACGCAAAAAATCACTTACACTATTAATAATACCAAAAAAAACTTTTGATTCAAAGAGTATTTGCTATAAAAAAGTAATATTACATACACTCAAAATATAAAAAATACGAAAGCAACCAGATAAAGATTGCTTTCGTATTTTATTAATGCAACTTATCAAAAATTATAATTGATCAGAACGAGTTTTTTTTCCAGCTACGTGACAACTTACTGCTAATAGACTCTGTAAGTCTGTATCGCTATTCCACTTACTCTTCCACTGTCTATGCAATCGATCAATGTGCTTAATAGCTCTACTTTTCACTATGGGAGATGCTGGAGGAGTCGTTACAACAACACAATCATCTTGCAATTGCAAAGCAAGTGAATCTTGTGAACTATGACTAACAGAACGAGTTAACATTTTTCTTCTTTTATCAGGCGGACTAACAGGACAACTTTTTTCTATTAACAGCTCCAGAAGAGATTTTTGACTAGAGACAGAACTTAAATCGCTCATGCTACGATCTGAAATAATTCGTACAAGTTCTGGTTTATTCAATGTCAAGCGTCCAATAGATAAATCAGCTGTTGGGTTATTTTGCAAATATCTTACTGCACAGAAAGACATTACTTCTTTATCTCTTACATCAAATTGTGTCAGAATGTTGTGATGCTCTGGATTAGTCATTAAAAAACTTGATAAAGAACAAACTCCTAGTAAACAAAATAGTATCTTACCCATAATATTGGTCCTTTTTTAAAATTACATACAGTTTATTCACACATATTTAAATAATTATATATAAAAAATATTAACGTGAGTCTATCATTTTAAAAAAATAAAAAGTAAGGTTTTTAATAAAAAAAGAACTGAGCAGTTATTCAAACCACTCAGTTCTCTAAAATTCAATAAAAAGTCGAGCTTATAATAATCAATAATTATTATAAGAAAATTAATTATTAACCTATAATCATACTTCCATCTAATGGTTCAGCATGAGCTGCAGCACCACTCAAAGAAGATGATCTCTTTATTGTTCCTGTTAATGATCCATTAGAAGAAACTGGAGATGAATTTTTCTTTGAAACATTTATTGTTGATAGTTCTAAAGCATCTAATCTATCAGCATTGTTTTGAGCTAAAATTTGAGTAACCATAATAGTTCCATAATTTTCTTGAACTCCTTCAGCTACAGCATGTAATAATTGACCTAAATCATTTTTAGCTGATAATTCTTTTGCATCTGCTGCACCTACAGAAATATCTGATACAGAATCTGCTGACGCTGCCGGTACATCTGTGTTTACAACACCTGCTTCTGCTGTTTCTTTAGATACTTCTGCAACTGCTTTTGATGCTGATTTTGATTGATAATATCCAAAAGATTTATATGCAATAGTACCCAATGCTGCTACTGTTGAACCACCAATTAAAGCCATTTTTAACTTACTATTTTCAGCTGATGCTGAACAATCTAAACAAATTAAAGTAAACATTAAACTCAAAATTACTTTTTTCTTCATGAGATGATCCAATCATTGTAAAGAGGTCCTTATAAAATTTGTTAGATATTAACATCTATAATTTTATTGTCCAATTTTATTGAAATAAAATGTGAATAATAGATAACTCATGTTTTTATGTTAAAACTAAGATTTGTTATTATTAATACATATTAATTATAAAATAGGCTGCTGTTTTTTAATACTTTTTTGAGAAATAAGATAACTTTTCGATTGTTGTTGGCTTAATTTTTCAATCATTCGATAAAAGAACTCACGATCAATAGTTTTAATGACAGCTTGTTCATGTGCCTCAAACAAGCACACAGGATAACCTCGGCCCTTACCTGCTTGATCAAGAGCCATTGCACAGACTTTATCAACTAAATCTACAGATTTTGCAATCCATGCTGGAAACTCTATTCGAGCTATTTCACTGCCAACATGTAAATAACAAAAATGAGGCTTTAATTGCTCAGGATATAAATATCCAATCGATGCTAAACTTTTAAACACAATCGATCTTTGACCTGGTTTTAAATATAACTCAGCAATATCAACATCAGTCAATCGATCAACAACAGATGTATCCTCCAACGCTGCTGCGTCAAATTGAGCGAGTTCTAATCTACATAAATTCACCAATTCTTTTGTCCTTGGCAAACTCATATAACCAGCAATTAACATATTTTGTTCATAAAACTTTTGTAAGAAATTACAATATTCACCCAAGAAACGTTCTTTTAACTCCATATCTTTCGTATCAAGATAAAAAAATATAAGAGATCCATCAAATAAACATAATGAATCATGTGATCCAACCTGTAGTTGAGCTTGTTGCATTTGTTCAAATGCCATTTTAAATTCATACAACTCTCGTTGCATATTCACAAAATCAGGTGAACCAAAATCATTATCACTATCTAACTTTGTCGACAATTCAGGTTCGCTACCACACTGAATAGACTTGCCAGCAAGACCATATCGCAACTGAATAAATCCAATATTAATTAAGAAGCATGGTGGACCTTGATGTTTATCATAATATATCTGTGATCCATCGACAGAAATTACTGAATATTCATCTTTTAATGCTGAAATAGTTACAACTTGATTAAGTAATCCATTCCATAAAGGCACCAATACTGGCTGTTTGTGAGCTTGTACTCGCATAGAAAAATCTTTTTCACAAGATATTTTAGACCAAACTTGACCTGCAATATCTATTTCTTGAGCGAAGCCTACAAATAAATCCTTTGATGCTTTTTGTAAAACTGCAACAAATTTTGATTTATCCAACATCGATCTATCCTTTGTTTTAAGCTAAAATGAGAAAAATCAGACAATTTCATTATTTAATGTTATACTAATATAAATTAAAGTCTGTAAATTTTAAAGTTATATATCGCTTCTGCACAGAAAAAAACAGCATGAAGCTTATATTTTTGCCAAGAAGGATAATTTATGATTAAAAAAGCAATTCTCCATAATGATAAACATGCACCTCAAAAATTCAATACTACAAAAACAATTATATTCGATCTGAGCGGTGTATTACTCATTAAAAACAGTAAAGAACAGCTGTCACAAAATTCAGAATCAACTGCATTAATGTTTGTTATAAACTTCTTAGAAACTATTGCTTTACTGAAAGCATGCAAAGAATCTGGTCATAAATTATTCGTACTTTCAAATATGACAGTTTCTGAATATGAAAAAATTAAAGAAGAACCAGAAATAGCATCTTTATTCAGTTTTTTTGATGATATTGTCATTAGTGAAATGACACCTTATAAAAAACCTGATGCACAAATATTTACATATTTATGTGAACAGTATAACCTGCAACCTACAGATTGTGTATTTATTGATGATAAACAAGATAATCTTGATGGAGCGCATGAAGCAGCTATCTCGAAAACTATTTTATGTTCTAATTTTGATCTTGTTCATGTACGTAACGAACTTGTATCTCATGGAATTTTACAACATAAAATTGCTTTTGAACTAAATATTCCAACAGGACAAGCATAAAATCAATTTTTTAACCTTTTTTTAAGAAAAAACTTTTTTATGAATAAAAAATTATTAAGTTTACTTTTTTTATTAGTATCACCACAGCTCAATGCAACAATTAATCATATTTTTATTGATATCAATCTTTTAGTTGATACAAGTTCATCAGCTGCAAGTAAAGAAATTGGTACTTGGAATGCAACAAAATATCTTGCTCGTATGGGTAAAATTCCTAATAAATCTGATTTTTTCAAATCATTAAAAAAGTGTACTGCTTTATCTCATCAACAAACATACAATGAAGACCTGTTAATGCCATCAATTTTATCTGATTGGCTTTTAGGCTTAGAATCAAACAGTGTAATCAAGAGTAAAATTTTCAAGCATTTAGACAAAAGCTCTCTTCATGACATTGAAAAAACAGTTTTTAAAAATATCTCAAATATGATGCTATCTCCTAAAGTTTTCATTGATACTCAGTATTTCAGAAAAGACATAGCAAAAATAATTCAAAATCTTAATAAAAATAAGCTTTATACTATTCATTTTATTGGAAACTGGGATAAAGAATCTGAGCCATTATTAATCAAAATGTTACAAAGTCAATCAGTGGGAACTGCGCAACAATGTATATTTTCAAATAAATTAAAACAAATTAAACCTCATCCTGAATATTACGATGCCTTACTAGGTTACACTAATTACGAACCAAGCGATTGCCTTGTAATTGATGTTGAGAAAACACACCCTAAAGGTGCTACAGATAGCGGGATGAAATCAATTTTAATAAAAAACTATAGTGCTCAACAACTTAAAACTAATCTTCTTCAGCATAGCATTCATTGTTAATAAATAAAAAAGCGGAGTTTAAAAAACTCCGCTTTTTTATTTACAAGTCTTTCATAACATCTAAGAACTTTTTAACTTCTGCAACTGAATTATAAAAAGCAAAGCTCAAACGCACACTCGATTCTATTTTCAATTTTTCATGAAATGGCTGCACACAATGATTCCCTGCACGAACAGCGATTCCATATGAATCAAGATACATAGCAATATCATGAGCATGAACAGTATCATCATAAAAAGTTACAATATGACTCGATCCTATTGGTTGCAATAAATTAAAGCCCATTTCTTTCAATCCTGTTGAAGCAATTTTTGCAAGTAATAATTCATGTTGATGCGTTACATTAAAATCAACATTTTCTTTAAGATACGTAACAGCTGAACCAAGCCCAATTGCCTGTGCTATGGGTGGAGTTCCAGCTTCAAAACAATAAGGTGCATTTTTCCAAAAAGATTCATCGTACCCTGCACTATATACCATTGATCCACCAAACTGATGAGGTTTACACTCTATTTGAATGCTTTTTTTAATAAAAAGACAACCAATTCCCGTTGGACCGTATAATTTATGTCCAGAAAAAACTAGAAAATCACACCCCATTTCTACAACATTAATTACTTGATGTGCAATTGATTGCGATGCATCAACCAATACTTTTGCTCCAAATTGATGAGCCGCAATAACTATAGAATCAATATCATTTGTTACACCTAAAACATTTGATGCATGCACAATAGCTACTAATTTTGTTTTTTCAGACAAAGCGGTAAAGTAAGTTCTCATATCAAGATGTCCAGTTTCATCTACTGGAATAATAGTAAGAATTAATTTTTTTTGTTCTGCAAGTTGTTGCCACGGTAAAAAATTTGAATGATGTTCAATTTGAGAAATAATAATTTCATCACCAGGATGTAAGTGATGTGCAGCCCAAATTAATGCAACCATATTAATTCCTGCTGTTGCCCCACTCGTAAAAACTATTTCTTCTGGCAATGCACCAATAAATTGAGCAATTGTACTGCGCGATTGTTCATAATTTTCGGTCGTTTTTTCAGCAAATGTATACAAACCTCGATCAACATTTGATTTATATGTTGAATAAAATGTTGAAATAGCATCAATTACAACTTGTGGCACCTGAGCTGTTGCAGCAGAATCAAAATAAATAAATGGGTGATCATTAACTTTTTGATCAAAAATTGGAAAATCTAAACGTAACTTTTCTAAATTCTTCATATTTTCTCATATATACTTTGTAAAATTAACTCTCTATTTTCATATCCTTGCAATATTTTTTGAAATAAAGCCTGAATTAATAATTGATAAATCATCAATTCATTAAGCCCACGACTTTGCATGTATTGCATTTGTTGTTCATCAAATTTTCCAACAGCAGCCCCATGAAAACATTGCACATCATGATTCAAAACTTCAATATTTGGTATTGATATTGCTGCTGCCTTATCAGACAATAAAATATTTTTATTATTTTGCAAAGCATAGGTTTTACAAGCTTTTTCATTAATACGAATAGTACCTTCATAGATTGATCGAGACAAACCCGAAAGAATCCCTTGCATCATGATTTCACTTGAACAATTTTGACCACAATGAATCTGTCGAGATGTAATTTTTAAATTATTTTTTTGAGAAAGTGCATACATCCCAAAAATTGTAACTCGTGAATTATTACCACATAAAAAAATATCTACATGTAAATCTGCTTGCTCAGGAAATAAAATGATAAATCGAATCGTAATATCAACATTATCATAACAATGAAATTGTAAAGTCGATGTTACTACCTGAGAAACTAATATAGTAACAACTGATTTAACCACGTCTTTTGCAATAATACTCATATCCCCAGATACTAATGTAATATTCATAGTATCTGATGACTTTAATTCCACATATTTAAAACAAGTTGAAATTGGGTGCTCAAAGCACCTGAGTAAATTATTAATTATATTCCAATGTAAATAAAAACTTTATCTTTTTCTTGATATTTATTCATTGTAACATATAAACAAAATTTCACCAAAATCTTGATTGCATGCGGCCTTACTTTTCATAAAAAAATATAAAACGACGTAAACAAAATTACTTCAAAAAATATCATTTATAAAAAAACATAATGAAAAATAAATAATTATGAGTGATACGATAGCTTCTACAAACACAGTTATAGTTACTGAAGACGACACAATATAATTATAATTATTAAATATTGCTTTTCATCAACAATGGCATATAACATCAATACCAGGTAATATTTTCATTAATTTAATATGAGGGATTTTTATGAACATTCATAAAAAAATATGTATGCTTGCTATATTCTTTAGTGTATTCAATTTACAAGCTAATGAATCAGAATCTAAACAATCAAGAATGGTTTCAGTAAATATTACAGCCGAAGTAATAACCGCAGAACAAGCCTTAATAATGCTTGGTAAAAACGCTATAAAAAATCCATTTGATTTCATGCTTGATTTAATCAAAAATCGTTTCAATGACTTTATTTTTACGATTGATAACATTACCTACATTGTTCAATCAGATGTAAATCCTACAGAGCCAGTTGTTGATACTCCAGCTGCAAATTGTATTACTGCTGAAATTACTGCACAAGTTATATCACCTTTACATGCAACAACTATGCTTATCAAAGCTGCTACAAAATTTTTCACTGCAAATATATTTCATAAACCATCTGATTTTTTAACATATTTATTTAATCAATCTCCAGAAGGTTTTGTTTTTACAATTGACAATATGACCTACATGATCAGATCATAAAATCATTCTTGAATTCTCAAAAAATAAGGTTGCTTATAAAGAGCAACCTTATTTTTATCCAATAGAATCTTCCATTTCCATCCGAATCAATCGATTAATTTCAACAGCATATTCCATGGGTAATTCTTTGACAAAGCAATCAATAAAACCATTAACAATTAAAGCTTGTGCTTCCTGAGCAGACAATCCTCGAGACATAAGATAAAAAAGTTGATCATCATTTATTTTACTCACCGATGCCTCATGACCAATATCAACCTGATCAGATTTTATATCTACTGTTGGATATGTATCAGTTCGAGATGCATCATCCATTAACAAAGCATCACACTGAACACGAGATACTACATTTTTTAGCCCGGTAATAACTTTTAATAATCCTCTATACGTTGTCCATCCACCATCTTTACTAATAGATTTTGAAATTATATTAGAACTTGTATTTGAAGCACAATGAATAATTTTGCCACCTGCATCCAGTTGTTGATTCTTACCAGCAATAGCAATCGAAACAATCTGCCCACGACTGTATTCACCTTTTAAAATAATTGATGGATACTTCATCGTAACTTTACTTCCAAAATTACCATCTATCCAATCAACTGATGCACGTTCATGCGCAATTGCTCGTTTTGTTACTAAGTTGTATACGTTATTTGACCAATTTTGAATTGTTGTATATCGAATATGAGATCCTGGTAAAGCAATGAGTTCAACGACGGCACTGTGCAATGAGTTATTTCGTGAAACAGGAGCACTGCAACCTTCAACATAATGAATAGAACTACCTTCTTCAGCAATAATTAAAGTGCGTTCAAACTGTCCCATTTGCGTTGATTCAATTCTGAAATAAGCTTGCAATGGTAAATCAACATGAACTCCAGCTGGAACATACACAAAACTACCGCCACTCCATACAGCAGAATTCAATGCTGCAAATTTATTATCATATGCAGGAATAACTGTTGCAAAATATTTTTTAAATAATTCTGGATACTCTTTTAAACCCGAATCCATATCAAGAAAAACGACACCTTTTTTTGCCCATTTATCTTTCAATCGTTTATAAATAACTTCAGAATCAAATTGAGCTCCAACACCTGCAAGCATTTCTCGCTCTGCCTGAGGAATTCCTAATTTATCGAATGTATTTTTGATATCATCAGGAACATCATCCCACGATGAATGTTTACCTTGAACAGACTGAACGTAATAATGAATATCATGATGATCAAGATCTGATAAATCTGCGCCCCAAGAAGGCATCGGTTTTTGCTCAAAAATATCCAAAGCCTTTAAACGATAGTCAAGCATCCAACTTGGTTCATTTTTTCGCTCTGAAATATCAGTTACTATCTTTCGATTTAAACCTTTTTCAGCACGAAATGACTTAAACATACTATCTGGAGTAGACATCATATCCCTTCTGTTCAATTTCATGTGATAATTGCGCATCTCCTGAATGAACAATATTGCCATCATGCATTACATGAACAAAATCTGGCTGAAAATAATCTAATATTCTACGATAATGCGTAATAACAATACAACTTGCATCAGAGTGCTCTTGAAGATAAGCATGAACAGTCGTACCAATAATACGTAAAGCATCAACATCTAAACCTGAATCTATTTCATCTAAAATGATCAATTTTGGTTGTAGTAATAGCATTTGAACAATTTCAAGCCGTTTTTTTTCACCACCAGAAAAATTTTCATGTAAACCACGATATAAAAATGCAATATCAAGTGACACTTGTTGCAATAAAGACTCTACTAATTGTTGAAAATCTGTAGCAGTCAGATCTGGTTGACTTGATACAGCATAAATTTCTTTTAAAAATTGAAATACAGTAACACCCGGAATTGATATCGGCTGCTGAAAAGCTAAAAATATACCTTGTTTACTACGATCTTGTATTGATATTGCTGTAAGATCTTGTTCTTTGTATAAGATTGCACCTTGCGTAATATTATATAAAGGATGGCCAATAAGCATGTGTGCTAAACTACTTTTTCCCGATCCATTTTTACCCATGATAACATGTAATGAACCTTGAGCAACACTCAAATTTAAGTTTTGTAAGATAACTTTTTGATCAACACAAACAGTAATATTTTGTAACAATAACATAATAGCAATAAGACCTTTTTGTTTTTAAGTATACAGCACAAACCAAAAAACTCCTAAACGAGAGCCTCATTGACCTAGCAAATCATTGCATAATAACATAATAACAAAGGTAATATATTACTTTGTTATTATGTTATTTAAAATATTTTAGATTGCTTAAATTGCTTAATAACAGTTTCTAATGAATTATTAATATGGTGATCCATTAGTTTTACAGCCTTCTTACTATCTCGTTGTAAAACTGCATCTAATAGTTGCTGATGGCATTCATTATTGTATAACGAATCATCTAATAATTGATATGCCATCTGACAATAACGATCAAACTTCATATAAAGATGACGTCGCATTTCAAGCAATGTCTCTGATTGACAGCCTGAAATAAGTGCAACATGAAAATCATAATTACGCTCTACCCATAATGTATGGGGTACTTTTTTTTCAGAACATTCAACAAGTGAAAGTTTATGAAACTGAGCAATAATATTGGCCTCCCAGTGTACATCCCCAAGCTTCATTGCCCATATAAGTGCCGTTATTTCTATCGCTGTAAAGACTTTATACGTATCACGAATATCAACTTCTGATACTGATGCAACTCTAAATCCTTTATTTTCTTCAACCTCAACGAGTCCAAATGCTGAAAGCTTAGATAACGCTTCTCGTACAGGACTTTGTCCAATGCCAAAACGTTGTGTAATTGGTATTACTTTTAACTTCATTCCTGGTAATAAAACACCTTGAATGATCTCTTGCTGTAATTGTTCATAACATTGTAGAGCAAGAGAGTTATCCAATATAAATTCTACTTTATTTTTCATTCATTTTTCCAACAACCATAAAAAATATTTACTACTTTTGTATTACTTCAAGAATTGATAACATTGATGAGGTTTTATGAACTGATACGCATTGTAAACCAGCTGCATGTAATAAAAGGTCCCATTCATTTTGCGTACGCTCTTTGCCACCAAAAAGTAATAACATCGCTAAATCAATTTCCTTAATTATATTGCTTTTATTGCCCGGTTCAACGATAGCTTCAATAATCAAAAGTTTTGTATGTTTTTTCATTGCTTTTCTACAATTTGCCAAAATTTTAATACACTGCTGATCATCCCAATCATGTAAAATTCTTTTAAGAATATATAAATCAGAGCCAGATGATATTTCATCAAAAAAGCTTCCTGGCTCAAAACTTACTCTATCGGCAAGACCATTTTCTGCTAGATATAATTCAGCCGGAATTTGTGCATGAGGAAGATCAAATAAAATACCATGAATTACAGGGTTATTTTGTATAATAGCTTTTAACAAACCTCCTTTTCCACCACCAATATCCATAATATTGGCATAATGAGAAAAATCAAAGGAAGATGAAATTTCTAATTCTTCTTTTTCTGAAATATTACGCATACCCTCATCAAAAGCTTCTGATTTAGTAGGATCTTTTGCAAGAACATCAAAGAACCCACTGCCAAAAAGGTGATTAAAAACAGGTTCACCTGTACGAATGCTATATTCCATATTTCCATAAGATCTCCATCGATTTTCATCTCCATCATGAAAAGCTAACCATGCTTGTAATGATTCTGGATGAGCTGAAGTTAATAATTCAGCTAATGGTGTTATAGAAAAAACTCTATGTTCACTTTCATAAAAAATATTATGACTAGCAAGCAATCGAAAAAGACGATAAAGAGCATCGGAATTAACATTTATTTTATCTGCCAATTTATCTATAGAGTATGGCTTTTCAATAAAATAATCTGCTAATTTCATAGAGGCCGCTACATGAATTGATCGAGATAGTATATACGCAGATGATAATTCTATAATCTTTTTTTGAGGATTATATACTTCTTTATTCCATACCAGCTGGGCTATATTCCCACAACATAGTAAAAGACATAAGATTAACAATATATTGAATCCACTTAATTGAATTTCTGACATATTCATTGATTTTTTAACCTTTATTTTTAATTTATATCATATTGAATAATTAATATATTAACATGATATAAATTTTTGTCGACAAAATAAAGTTATACCGACAATAAACAATCGGTTTTGAGTAAATCTAAAAACAATTAAATCCTTGTCGATTAGGATCTTTTCATAGATAAAGATTTATAAATTTGAGCAATTATTAATTTAATTCGTTCAATAAATTGATTAATTTTTTCATTATTGCTATCTACTTGCAACGGCTGCTCAAGATCTTCAATAGATTTACTTTTAATATAAAGCTCTGGTTTAAAAGTTGCATCATTTAAAACCTTTTCTTCTTCATAATCACGAAACTGACTCATAAAACTTGTGCGTCTACCATCAGCACTTTTAAAGTGAAAATCAGCTGGTAAAACACCCGCATTTAAACATGTGACAGAAGATATAACAAGAAACGATAATATTTTTTTAACCACAGTTTTACCTTTCTATTAGAATTATACAGATAGAATTAAATTTGATTAATTGTCTGTATTTATATATAATAATTATAGCTATATGCTTACTACAATGTACGAGCGATAGTCATTTTTCATCATATTATCGTATACTATTTTATTGAAAGTTTTTTATTTATATGAAAAAATATACAACATTTATACTCTCAATTGGAATAATTTCATCTCAAGTATCAATTTTATTTGCTGATACAGGCGATCTTCCTAATCCAAAAGAAGCCGTACCTTTTATTGTAGGAATTGTAAAAAATGCATCTATAGCAGCAATCACATATCTTGTTCAACGAGGAATGGTCTCAACTTACGATAATAGCAAAAAAAATGGTGGATCATGGTGGGAATATTATTTCAAACCTGCCCCAACATTAAAAGTAATTACTCATGAACAACTGAGCCTTAAACCAGAACTTGCTATTAATACATTTGCATCACTTCCACAGACTATTCAAACTATTCTTACTAGTGAAAAAAATAGCAATACTGGTGAACATAAGCCAATAATTTTATATGGAATTCCAGGTACCGGCAAAACAACTCTTGCACAACAAATAGCCCTAGAAACTGGTGGTAACTATTACCATGTTCATCAAGAAATGCTCGATGGACACTCTGATGCTACAGTTGCAAAATACTTACGTATATACGTCAACATGATATCAAATGAAACTACAGATGGAACAATATCAACATTACACCTTGAAGAATTCGGAAAACAACTTGGTAAATCCATGCAAAATGATATGCATAATGCAGAGCATGGTCCATTTGAAAACACATGGAAAAGACTTTTACAAGATCTTGAAACTCAATTTCCAAAAGTTCGAGTTGTTGCATGTTCAAATTTTGGACAAGATGGTCAATCTGAACTTTTCAACAATGCAGTAACTGGTGAACGAGCTCATGTTATAAAAATAGATACTCCTAATAACATAGCACGACAAACGTATTCTTCGACAACATGTGCAGCACATCTTGAAAAAGAAGGTGTGAAAAATTCAAAAGTAATTACAGGATCAATCGAAAATCAAACTCAACGTAATCAAAAATTAACAGATGAATATCTTGTATCTACAGCAATGCATGAACGAGCACGAAAAAAACATGAAGATGCAATTAATAATAGCACGATACCGTGGTCCATTAACACATTACTATGGCCGCCATCATGGGTACAAACTTGGAAAAAAAATAGAGCTGCAGCTCAAATGAAAGCTAATGGGTATGCTACACCTGTTGTTGATTGGGATCTAACAACAACTTCTCTACAACAAAAAAAACAACTTGTAGCCCTCACTGAAGGACTACGATATCGACAACTTAATGCAATTACTGAAAATGCACGAAGAGACAAACTACAACAAGTTGTAAGAGTGAAACAAAAATCTGAAAATCCTGCATGTCTTTATACCGTTAATAAAGAAGCCAAAACTTATTCTTTATCATATCAAGATGATGAAGGTAATAACGTAATAGCTACAGCTCCTTTTGGTAAAGTTCAGCCACGCAACCTTGTACAATCTGCTGCTTGCAATCGAATAGAAGCCTTATACAAAGAAAAAAAACAACATCCTGAATTATCACAACCAATAAATGCAATGATATCAACAATGTCAGGTTATGACCTGAGATCTTTAGCAGAAAAATTAAAAGAAAAACGTCGCCTTGATGCAATAAAAAATTTAATAGAATATAAAAAACATGAAGCTGACACTCAATTAGCAGATAAATTACAATAATCAAGGATAGACTATGAATCAATATTATAAAATATCTTTATCAATCGTTTTGATATTACAAACCGCTCATCTTACTTCAATGCAGCCATCACCAGCAGAACAAAAAAAGGCTGTGGAAGGACTCGTAAAACTTATTGAAGAAGTTGTAGATAAAAAACTGAAAAATATACCTGCACAGCAAAAAAATTCAGCATTATCTGATGAAGATAAAAAGGTCATGGTATTTCTTCAACAAGCTCCACAAAAAAAACTTGTTCTAACACCAGCTGAAAAACCTCTAGCCAATATGATATTACGAGTTTTACAACTTACCGATGAATTAAAATACAACAGTAATAATAAAATGAGTATAGAAAAATTTGTAGTAGACGCTACACAAAATCAATCTCTAGAATATCACGCTCAAAGCAAAGCTGCATCTCATGGATGGTTAGATTTGCAAGCAAATTTATCATTACTTTCACATTGGAAATATGCAAATCAAAATCAATTTGATATTACCATCAAACAATCTATTGAATACCCTGAAGACTTTGAATTAATCATTCATGCACACGGTACATGTGATACTACAAATAAAGACCTACAAGCAGCACATTGTCAATTAGCAGAACATATAAAAAACAGTCCTAATTTTATAAAATATGCAAATTTCAACAATATAAACTCTCAAGCACAAGCTGAGCGAGAAACTCGCTTACAAGGTGAATCATCTGGAACATGTTATAATTATGGTTGTCAGAAAAAAATAAGAATTATTTGCAATGCAGAAACACTTATACATTTAATCAAAGAAAAAAATAATTTAAAACATACATTCAATACAGTTCAAGACGAATCTTTTCTAGAAACACCACAACCGAAATTACATACTAATTTCAATGATGTCCTTGCATCAATAGAAGCAAAGATGAATGTTTCTACGAGACCAAATGTAAAGGAACTTCATGAACAACAACATGATTCAACGAAATTAATCGAAGCATTACCAACACCTACGGAAGAAGAAAATAATAACGAAGAAGAAGAAGAAGATAGTAGCGACCAAGAGAGCATCTCAAAAAATACGCATGATCAAACATCGTTAGATGCAAGTGATCAACCTAAAGATTCAGAAGAAAAATAAATTATCGAATAATTAACTTTTGCGTATTGACCTTACGCAAAGAGCCGCTTGTTGTAAGCGGCTCTTTTTATATTATTCTTACATGAATACAATGATTAATACTCACCATCAAATATATCTTCTGCTTCGTCGTCATCATCATCTTCGTCGTCATCATAATCATCATAATCATCTTCAGTAGCGATTGATTCATTATAATATTCTTCAACAGCATCGACGATATCCCGTCTAAGACCAACGTTAAATTGAATATCATAAGAAACAGAGTTCCCAAGAATATCAAGCAATTCTGGGTCTTCTGGATCACTTGCAATAACAATTAAAATATCTTCATCGATTTGTAATGGAATAACTCCCTTATTAATCAATACATCTCGTGGAAATATTTGTAATAATTCATGTTCAAAAAAGTATCCATTAACATCAAAAAATGGTACTTGGTATACACTACTTAATGCTTTCAATAGAGTTTCACGCTCTATCATACCTTCATCAAGTAAAAAATTATCTACTCTTCCTTTTGCTCGATCATGAAACATCGCTACCAGAGAATCAGCTTCTTGTTGTGTAATAGCTTGATTTGAAAGTAATGAAGTTGTTAATCGTTGAACAAATGAAACATCTTTTTTCATGATCATCCTTATCCTGTTTTAAAACCTAAAATGAAACCTACTCCGCTGCAACTTAATTCGACTGTATATTTTTTTGCCTCTACAACCAGAGCAAATAATAAATTATTTAAATTTGTTATATCTTGCAGCCCTGTAATCTTTTGAATATTACCAATATTAATCGTAATGATTAAAAAATTATGCAAAGCAGCTAATATAATGATTAATGCAATCCCTACAAACACAATATACTTAGCATACCGCTTCATAAGAAGTCCACATAAAAAGCCAACGCCAAATGATGTAGCTAAACGAATAAAATCTGTAGATTTTACATTTAAACTATCAATCCACTGTTCGAGTTGAGTTTTTTTATCCCAAGTAAATGCTTGTAAACTATGCATTCCTACTTCCCTCTATTATAAGTCTATTCATAGTATATTAAACTTTATAAAAGAAAATCAAGTAGAAATAAATAAAGAAAAAGGATGTCTTTTTCAAGACATCCTTTTTTACTTTTTGTGAAATTTAATTGTTAACCAACTAAATCTTTCAAAGCTTTGCCAGGCTTAAATTTAGGAACTTTTTTAGCAGGTATTTGCATTTTTTTGCCTGTTGCAGGATTTACGCCCACACGACTTTTACGCTTCATAACTACAAATGTCCCGAAACCGGTAAGAACAACTGACTTATTTTGCTTTAAAGCTCCACCAACAGTAGAAACGAAAGCTTCTAAAGCTAATTTACAAGATGCTTTAGACATCTTTGTTAATTTCGCCATGCTTTCTAAAACTTGTGCCTTATTCATATAACTTCCTAAAGTCTTTATATTACTAAGGGCGAAAAACTTATACTATTGGTTAAACTAGTCGGTACTAAAGATTTGTCAAGAAACTTTTCAAAATTATCAAAATACGTATTTTAATGGTGCCGAGGGCCGGACTCGAACCGGCACAGGCGTAAAGCCCGAAGGATTTTAAGTCCTTTGCGTCTACCAATTTCGCCACCACGGCACTAATTTCAAAATACTAAATCAAATTCTAACAAGTCATTTGGAGGCGGCACTCGGAATCGAACCGAGGATAAAGGTTTTGCAGACCCACGCCTTACCACTTGGCCATGCCGCCAATTATTTATTTTTCATTTTTAATTTGAAAATCTTTAATTTTAATAAGCAAATCTTCAGCTGTAATTGTAAAAACTACATCTTCATTATCTTGCTCATCATTCAAATTAACATTTTCTTCTTTTAAATAATCTTCTTGGGCAGGACCTTCAATTGGATATCCTTTTTGATACCAATCAACCATTCCACCAGAATACTCCCAAATATTTTCAAATTTTGCATCTCGCAATAATTTAGCGCAATACCCACTGGACATACACGCATAATCTGCACAATATAAAACATAATGATTGTTTTTATTGAATGATGCAACTTTATTTTCAAATTCACCAAAGGGAATATGAATTGATCCTTTAATATGACAGTCATCAAATTCGTTTTTATCCAAAACGTTAATGATAATTAACTGTGCTTCTTTCTGATTTGATGAGAAAAAACTACATCCAACCAGAAACAATGAACATACCGATATCAAAGAAATCATTTTCAAATTAATTGTTCTTAACATAAAATTTACCATAAAATGCTTTTCATGCAACTATTTTATACTTTTTTTTAAAAATAAACTCATTTACCGCATAACATTAAAAAATCTTGACCACCTTAATCGAGTCCAGAAATCAACGGGATGGCGCATCAGATCGATAATCCACCATGACTCATCGCTATCTGATGACCACAATCTCATTAAAATCTTACCATGAATTAATTTTCCATCTAATGGACCCCAAGTTCGACAATCACTACTACCTTGACGATTGTCACCCATTACCCAAAATTGATTTTCTCCAAGATGAACATCAAAAATATCTTTTTTAGTCGGTTCATACGGATTGAAAATGTTTTTTGAGCAAAATGGTTTTGCCAAAGAAATTTCTATAGGATTAATTCTATAAAATGGTTGTTCATTCCATTTTTTTGTTGGATCGAATGTTCTACGACACAATCCTGAATATCTATTATTATTAACAACAAGCTCTTGTTTAAATAATTCAATAATTGGATATTGATTAACATATGGTTCATTAAGTTTTTGATTATTCAGATAAACTACTGTTTTACCATCTTCAACCTTGCCCTGTACACGATCGCCAGGAACACCAATCACACGTTTCGTCCAACTTACTACAGATAGTGACATGTACCGTTGATACCAATTCACAATTGGATTTGTAGAATAATTATGCACTGGATTATTAAATGAGATAATATCTCCGCGGTGTGGTGGCTTAAAGAAAACAGTTAATTTTTCAGCAAAAAATCGTTCGCCAACCAACATTGTTGGCTCCATTGAGCAAGTTGGAACCTGATACAAACCAAAAACACAGGTTTTAATCAAAAAAACAATAGGAATAATCACAATTAATGATTCAAGATTGTCTGCAATAAACGATTTATTTGGTCGTTTATACCAATTAACCATCTTTTTTAACATAAAACGTCACCTTTCTCATATTATTAATCTATAATGCTACCTATCGTACATGTCAAAAAAAAAATATTCAATCTATGATGCAATCTTTTTAACATAACATTCAAAAATCAAACTTCCATGTAACAATTCCACAGATTCAAATAAGGCTATATAATCATACAATTCAAAAACACCCCTACCTTTTGTTCAATATCTTTAGCCATGGTAAAATAAGTATAGAATAAAAAATTACAGGCGTTAAAAAAGGGCCAATTATGAAAAATATAAAAACATTCCTGTTATGTACAATGCTCAGTTTCAGCATGGATTGCTCTGCTATGACTGGGCGTACTGCTCATAACATTGCTGCCAATTTGAGCAAAATTGTTGCTGTAACGGCAATGACGAATATTGCCTATGCTGATGGACAAAACAATAAACAACATGCTCCAGATTACATCGACAGCGCAAAACACCCTGCATTTGCAGCATTTGCTAAAAAACATCGCTGCTCTCCTGAAATTGAACAACTAGTGCGAGATAATGAATCAAAGAAGACGCATGTTAAACATGGTGTCTATAAATATGATAAAATTCCGTTTTATAATAAAGGTGAAGGATTCGATAGAATTGCATATGCTGAACTCATAAAGCAAGCTGTTAAAGAAAACAACCTCGATCATATCAACGTGCCAGATAAATGCTTATGTCATATGTATGGTACTCAGTGGAATGTTATTGTAAAAGAAGCTAAAAAACAACAAAAATCTTCACCCATTTCATTGATAGAAGTTCAACAATTAATAAAACTTATACATAACACTGGCTATGGAGATTTCCATGAGTATAATGTCTTCACATCTGATTCAAACAAAATTATGATAATTGATACTGAAAAACAAGGTTTTGTAGCAAATAAATTTTATTACATAGATATTCTTTACTATTATCAAGACACTCACATTAATATTGAAACTAAAAAGTGGCTAGAAACACAAATTGAAGAGCAAATAGCTATTAACAATAGTAGCTTTTCGCAGCTCTGTAGAATGTTACTTTCATCAGAACAATATAAAAAACCTGATATTGACCTCGATCAAGTTTTAACAGAATATAAAAATTATCAAAACAGCAAAAAATAAATTATGAAAAATATAAAAACATTCCTATTACTTACTATTCTAAGTTTCAACATGGATTGCTCTGCTATGACTGGGCGTACTGCTCATAACATTGCTGCCAATTTGAGCAAAATTATTGCTGTAACGGCAATGACAAATGTCGCCTATGCTGATGGACACAACAATAAACAACATGCTCCAGATTATATCGATAGCGCAAAATATCCTGCATTTGCAGCATTTGCTAAAAAACATCGCTGCTCTCCTGAAATTGAACAACTCGTACGAGATAATCAATCAAAAAAAACGCATATTCAAAATGCTGTCTATAAATATGATGAAATTCCGTTTTATAATAAAGGTAAAAGATTCGATAGAATTGCATATTCTGAACTCATAAAGCAAGCTGTTAAAGAAAACAACCTCGATCATATCAACGTGCCAGATAAATGCTTATGTCATATGTATGGTACTAAGTGGAATGTTATTGTAAAAGAAGCTAAAAAACAACAAAAATCTTCCCCGATTTCATTGATAGAAGTTCAACGATTCGTAAAACTTATAAAAAAAACTGGTTACAGAGACCTTCATTCAGACAATTTTGTCCAATCTGAATCAAACAAAATCACAATAATTGATACTGAAAAACGAGGTTTCGCAAAAAGCAAACATGAGTACAACGATATTGTTACAAGATTATCTTGTGACGGAATCAATTTTGATAATGAGGCTAAAGAATGGCTTACAAAACAAAGGGAAGAAATCGAAGCTATTAACCAGAGTGTGTTTTCGCTGCTCTACTATTTTTTATTTACACCAGAACAATATAAAAAACCTGATATTGACCTCGATCAAATTATGAATGAATATGTTTTTTATCAAAACAGCAAAAAATAAATTATGAAATTTTGGTAAAAATAAATTAAATTGACAAAAAAGCTCTACTTTTTAAGGTAGAGCTTTTTTCTTTGAATAATAAAAATATTTTAATTAAACAAATAGCGTAGTGGATTAACATGACTTCCATTATGATAAATTTCAAAATGTAAATGAGATGCATCACGACCAGTTTTACGTACAGACCCAGTCGCTCCGACAGTTCCTATTTTTTGTCCTTGTGATACTTTTTGTCCTTCAATAACATTCATACTATCTAAATGAGCATATCGAGTTCGATAATGTTTATTATGATGTATTAAGATATTATTACCATACCCAGGAAGATACTGAGCTTGTATCACGACGCCCGGAGCTGCAGATTTTACTGGCGTACCCTTCATCGCAGCTAAATCAACGCCAGAATGGAATCCTGGAGCACCATTTGCTTGCTTACGAGCACCAAAAAGTGAGCTGATCCAAAAATGATGAAGTTCCAAGGGCCAATGAAATGTAAAATCCTGTGGCATAACTTGTGGAGTTATTTTTTTCAATTGTCCAACTTGGCGAGCAGCTAAAGGCTTTTTCTTAACTTTTTTACGTGCTTGTACAACTTGACGAGTTTGTTGACGCAAGTTTTTCAACTGTTTTTCATCATCGCTCGAAATAAATTGAAACTCTTTCGGTTCTTCTTCTGAATCTACCATCACCTCTGTTTTTTGTTTTACAACATTTTCTGGTAATGATACTTCCAATTCATCAGATGATGTATCATCATTACATTGACTTATGTCGTCAACAGAATCTGTATCTTCGTTAATCTCTTCGTCATTATTCTCATGTTGTATCGTTTGTTTTAAACAATTTAAAAAATAATGATATTCTTGACGAACTAAAATCATTTTTTTTGTTTCTGTTTTAAATTCATTGTATTGCATAAACATCATTACGATCATGCATATTAAAAAAAATGATAATATTGAAAAAAATATTTTTTCGAAATGTAAATATAATCTGTTAATTGTTCACTCCAATTTTTTTATACAAGTTCAATATTTTGACTATGTATCCAACCAATATGTTTATCTAATGCAACTTTATAGTATTGATTTTGTTGACCAATAATAGCAATTAAAGTTGATTCCTGTAAATCTGCTTGTTTATAAAAACCGTCATCTGGTCCCGCAAGAACAGGTATCGACGCTTCCATAACGACACCATATTTTTTTTGCATAAAATTTATTTTATATGACAAAATAAAATACAAAACAAACCACAACATGACAAATAAAGCTGATGTTTTTTTATGTTGTACATAAAAACGTCTATACCATATTACAATTAAAAAAATCAAACCTAATAAAACAATCAACTGCATTACAAGCATTGAAAGTGCAAGCATAGATTTTCTACACACAGTCGTTATCTTTTCAGACCAACTTTTATCAATAATTTCTTGCTTTTCATTGAATTCTAAAACTTCATCGACTAAAGAAAATTCTTTATATGAAGCAGCCTGTTTTTCGGCACGTTTCATACATAAAATAGTTTCCGATTTTTTATTTTGTCGTAAACCACAAATGCCCATATTATAAAAAACTACAAATCCTTTATCTGTAATTCGTTCATAAACATTAAAAGCGTCCTGATATTTTCTTTGTAAAAAAAGTTCATTTCCACGTGAAAATAATTTTTGTTGATCTTGAGTATAGTTAATTTGAGTTACAAAACAAAGTAAAACAGTCAAAAATATTTTAATTAAAATCATATCTTATCTTTCAATTGTTGAAGCCACATCAAAGAATCTTGAAACAAACTTGTATGCTGTATTGCATCCTGCTGGGCGAATGAAGCTTGTAATAATCTTGCATAAAACAAATTCCATTCAATCATCTGAGAATCAGAAAATCCTTTAGTTTTTAAAAAATTGTCTATCATCTCTTTATTTATCTCTCTAATACTACCAACATGCAAATCGATAAATAAATTAAGAAATATAGAATATAACACAACCACATTATTCTTGTAAGCAGCAACCTTACATGACTTCTTGGCTTTTAAAAATAAAATAAAATGTTGCCATGAAGCATTGGTTGAAATATATGAACTCATGGCATACTGATATATCACCATCATTAATAAAATAAATAATAAAAAAAATAAACTATATCGATACCATATAATGGGTAACATCATAGGTAAATTTTTCAAAAAAATATTGTACTTTAAAATGTTATATTTACGTTGATTTACATCTTGACTGATATCATGAAGATCATTATCTATATTGTTTTTTTTGTTGATCTGATTTTTTTTCTGATTCAACTCTACATTTGGTGTAATGTTAATATCGATAGAATTACTCTCTAAAATTTTATAAGTTTCATCATGAGGGTCAAAGTAATGCAACTGTTGCGCTTCAAGATGATAAAAACCTGGCTCTTGAGCTTGTATAATAAATTCAGAATATTTTGACTTTATATCTCTATTAATAGTAATCATATCAGCATCATAAGACTGTAACGATGTCGGCAAGTTTAAATTAATTGGTTCGATCATTTCAAAATTACCATCACCAATCAATTCTGTACTTAACAATAAACCTTGTCCTTCTTTAATCGAATATTTATTAACAGATATTCCCAATTTTGAAAATTGACCAACAGCTGTGATCTGTTGATGTATATCTATTTTTGGTAATGACAAAACTTGCAAGTCAAATACATCTGCATCTACATCTTGACCTATTTTCATCATAGATCCAAATCGTCGAAAAGCACCTTTATTTAAATTTACATCTTCTAATCGTTGGTCCATAAATTTAATTTTTATACCCTGCAAACTTAAATTTCCGTGATTGATTGGATAAAAAGTAATAAGCCATTCTGTAACTGCATAATCATAACCATTGATCAACTCAATAGTTGAAGTCTCTTTTTTTTCAATATTTAATATTTTTATATTTTCAAATTCAGGAATATCAACTTTTGGATCATCTACAAAAATACGGTCTAAAAAGCGTAATTGTAATGTTGTTATTTCTCCAATATACACTGTCTTTTTTTCAAAAGAACCTTGTACGATATATTTTGGAGCTTCTGGTTGTTCAGATAAAACAAGTTCATCATCTACTTTTATTATTAATTTATTTGATCTAAAAGTTTTACCGGCTCTATCTTTTAACAACAAAGGACCAACTGTATAAATCCCTTTTTTTTCACCTTTTAAAACAAATTTATAAATAATTTTATAAATAGTTTTACCATCAACTTCAAATGACTGAGAATGACGCATTGCTGGTGAATATTTAAAATTATCCATTCCAGAAATATATGAAACCTTCTGATGCATAAAATTTTTATTATTCAACTCAAGTTGCAAAATAAAAGGCGATTGAACCATTGCTTGTCGTATAGACTTATTGTTCATATCTTGCATTGATAAAACAATTTCCTGATTAGATGCATTCATCAACGAAGATAATAGTATGAAATTTAAAAACAAGCATCTCAGATAATTCATACTTACTCCCTTAATCGTTCAAGCCAGATTAAAGCTTCCTGGAATAATTGCTTATTATTTTTTTGATTAAATTGGGAAAACGAAGCTTGTGATATTTTATTGTAAAAAATATTCCATTCTTCAACAAGTGAATCAGAAACTTTTTTATTTTTAATATATTGATCAATCATTTCATGATGAATACGACCAACATGAAAAACTTTTAATTGCATAAACAGATTCATAAATATCGAATACAAAACAACCGTATTATTATTTTTTGCTGCAATATTACACGCTCTTTTAGCTTTAAAAAAAATAATAAAATGATAAATTTTATAATTTCCTATAATATATTTTTTAATCGTATATCTATAAAAAAATATTAAAAATAAAATACTGTACAATAAATAAAGTAATAAATTATACCAAATTATTGGAATAATAATTGGTTTATAAACATGTAATGCTTCTACTTTATCAATTGAATCATCTATAATAGTTACCATACCATCAACTTTTAAAGTATCTTCATCTAATACATGTAAATCATCTATATCATGTACTTGTGGTTCTTTTTCACTTGGAGTAACTGAAAATTCAATTGAATTACTGCGTAATGTTTTATATTGCTGACTTATTGGATCAAAATAATGAAACAATTGAGGTTGAATATGATACTCTCCCGCTGATTCGGCTTGAATAATATATTCAAAAATTTTATCAGTGCGTTTTTTATTTAATTGAGCTGATTCTGAATTATAATAATGACAATCATCAGGTAATACTAAAGATAATGAATCTATCATTTCAAAATTACCATTACCAACAATTTTCGCTGTTACAATAAGACCCTTGCCCTGCTCAATAGAATTTTTATTAATTGAAATTATAAAATCTGAAAAATTCCCTACAGCAGAAACATTTTCAAAACCTTGCTGCTTTGGTAATTCTAATACTTCTAATCCCACAGGACGAATATTCAATTCTTGTTCAAAATTTATTAACGATGCAAAACCTCCCCCAAAAAAAGATCTTCCAAAAAAATCATTATTAACATGAGAATCAAGATACCGAATTTTTAAACCCTCAATAACTGTAAATTCTGGTTTTTTAGGATATGCATCAATAATCCATTGTGTACTTACATATTCTTGACCATTCTCATGTTGTAATCTACGCTGTAAATTTTGCTGAATATTCGTAATCGTTAAATTATCAAATTCTGGTACAGCCAATGCATATTGATCTATACCAACACCATCTAAAAAATCAACATTCAAAACAATTTTTTCACCAACATACACAGTTTTTTTATCTACTGTGCTTGTAGCTATATATTTTTCGACTGTAGACTTTTTATGAGATGTAATAAGTTCATCGCCAACAACCACTGACAATTTATTTGAATGAAAATCTTTACCAGATATATCAGTCAAAGTAACTGGTCCAAGAGAATATACACCCTTATTATCAGCCTTCATATTAAATTTATAGATAATTTTACTAACCGTTTGACCATTATAAATAGAAACATTAGAACTACGTCCAGCTGAAGAATATTGAAACTTATCCATTCCTTCAATATATGAAATATCTTGATTACTATTAATATTATTAACTGTAATTTGTAGTATAAATTGAGATGAAAGCATTACTTGTTTTATAGGATTATTATCCACATCCTGTATTGATACGACAACACTTGGATCAACTGCATGCACTAATGATACAAAAAATAATAAAAACAGTGTTAACTTACCAACCTTTTTTTCCATGTTGTCCCGTCATCTTTGTTGCAACTCTATTTTTAATAACATTTCGCTGTATATTTTCTTCTTGATCTTCAAGCTTTTTCATAATATGAGCATAATAATCATCCAAACGTTCATCTTCAGAACTTTTAGCCTCATACAATTCCTGTAATTCATTTTTCAATTCAGGCTTTTTTTCGATCGGCGACATATCTTTTTTATTTTGCTCAGCACCAATAGATTCTTTTTCATGATTAAACTCTGGTGATTGCTCTTGTTCTTTATCATTTTGCTCTTGAGACATCTGATCATCTTGTTTTTCGTCAGATTTTTCATTTCCATCTTCTGCTAATTCTTTTTCTTTTTGATCTACTTGTTTTTCAACATCATCTAAATTTTGTTGATTTTTTTTCAACTTTTCATCAAGATCACCTTTTGATTCATCATTTTCATGATCACCCTGTTTATCATCATCTGATGACTGATTTTGATTATCTTTTTTTCCATTTTTTTTCTGAGATTTTTCTGGTCCATCCTGCTTATCATTGTTTTTACTTTGACCATCTTCTTGCTCATCACCTTGATCGCCATTATTTTCTTGTTGATCTTTATTTCCAGAATCTTTTTCTTTTTCACCTTGATCAGATTTTTCTTTTTGGCCATTTTTATTATCTTGACCTTTTTTACCAGGAGATTTGTTTTCTGATTGCGAACCTGATTGATCTTGTGAATCATCACTATCTTGTTTTTGTTGATCTTCTTGTTTTTTCTGATCACCACAACTTTGTTCATCTTTTTTCTGCTGATCTTGATCTTTGTTCTGTTGATCCTGCATCTCTTTGAGTTGCTCTTCAGCTAATTTTTCTCGAGCAAGTCTTAAATTATGCTGTGCTTGTTCATTTACTGGATTTATTTTCAATGTTTTTTCATATTGATTAATCGCATTTTGCCACTGCTTTAATTGATAAAAACTATTACCAGAGCCATATGATGCATATTCTGGAAGCTTTGAATCTTTAGCAGCATAAGTTTCTGCTCGCTGAAAAGCTTTTTGTGCATCTTTAAAGCGATTTTGTTTATATAAAACATCACCAATATTATAATTGTATACAGGATTGTAAGGATCTTTTCCTATCAACTCATTATACAAAGATAATGCTTGATCATATTTTTTATTCTTAAATAACTGAACTGCTTCACGATCTTTCCACCAAGAAGTGATTCCAGCATCCAATGACAATGAACATACTAAAATAAATATAAACAGTTTCATAAAATCCATTCCAATGCAAAACATAAAAAACTTATTGCGATAAAATATGGATATTGCTCTTGCATGGTTGCAAATGTTTTATCCTCATAATTATCTTTTTCAAATTGGTTAATTGTATGAATTAATGATGTAATATCATCATCAGATTTAGTTGCTCGAACATATTTACCACCAGCTTGTTTAGCTATTTGTGTTAATAAACCTTCATCTAAACAAGACATAATCACATTACCTTGTTCATCTTTTTCCCATCCAACCTGCTTGTCATGTGTGTCAATTATAGGTATTGGTGCACCATGAGGAGTCCCTACCCCAACAGTACATATCGACAAACCTTCTGCTTGCGCTTTACTTTGAACACCTTGCAAATCAGTTGAAAAATCTTCACCATCAGTAAAAACTATTAATAATTTTGTTTTTTTAACAGTGTCAGATTCAAAAACTCGTAAACCTTCTTTAATTGCTTGATCAATTGCTGTAGTTCCATGAGATATGGTATCAACATCTAATTTATCTAAGAACATCAAAAATGCTCCATAATCTTTAGTTAATGGACATTGCATAAATGTAGAACTAGAAAAAACAATAAGTCCAACTCGTTCACATGATAAATTATATAATAATTTTTTAATTTTTGATTTTGCAAAATCAAGACGATTCGGTTTTAAATCCTGTGCAAGCATACTTCGAGAAATATCTATTGCTATTAAAAGATCGCGTCCTTGCTGAATAATTTGCTCTTCTTTTTTATCCCACTGAGGCCGTAATAATGTCATGCATAAAAACAGCACTCCAATAAATAGTAGTAGAGATTTTAAAATTTTTTTATTATAAGAAGAATGTAATAATAATATTGATGCATATTTTTGAACAACTAATTGATGACATCTTACTTGATACATTTTCAATTGAAATATCAATACAAATAATATGCCAAAAAGAAGATAAAAATAATAAATATTTTCATATGCCGCAAAATCAATTCCACCAATATTAACCATCATAATATAGCCCAGATGAATGTAGAAACAATAAGTTCAAAAAATATTAATAATAAAAGTCCAAATACAATTGGAATGAAACAATCATGATACTTTGTGTATGTATCATTTTGATATTGAGTTTTTTCAAGTCTATCAATTTCATCATACACCCTTGCCACATCTTGCGCTTTTTTTACATCAAAATATTTTCCGCCTGTATCTTGCGCCACTTTTTCTAACAAATCAGTATTAAAGTGAGTTTGAGTCTGCATAATTCCAAATTGATGCTGATAATAACTCACTCCATGACTACCAATACCGATTGCATAAACTTTAATACCAAAAGATTTTGCAATATCAATTGCTTCCTGAATAGGTAAATCATTTGATGAAGACTCACCATCAGTTAATAAAATAATTATTTTACTTTTTGCTTCTGATTTTTGTAATCGACGTGATGCATTAATTAATGCCTGTGAAATCACAGTTCCTTGATGTATAGGATCATAATCAGAAATACCAAGCGATGTAATCATAGATTTCAACATTATTTTATCTGTTGTTAAAGGACAACTTGTCATGGCATAATTTCCAAAAACTACAAGTCCTATTGCATCATCATGGCGTTTATTAACAAAACGAATAGCTTCTTCTTTTGCAATAACAATACGAGCTCGACGATCTTTCATGTCATCAAAATATCTCATACTTCCTGAAATATCTAAAACCATCATAATATCAATACCCTCAACAGTAACTTTTGACTTTTGGTCAGTTAATTGAGGTTTTGCAAGTAAAAACAACATAATTGATAAAATTGAAAATCTTAAAGAATACAAAACATACACAGGTAATGATGACATTTTTGTATATTGTGTTGCTATATAACCAACCAATGGATATTGATATAATGTTTGACGTGTATAATATCGTCGAATCAAGATAATGAAAACAAAAAATGGGATTGCGATGTATAACCAATGCGCATACGCAAATCTAAAAAATAGATGCACAACCATGCTCCTTTTCTTACTACTTTGCCTATTAATATAAGTTAATATCCAGTAATGTATCATGAAAAGTTATAAATTGTAAGATCTATTCATTGCTCATGCAAAAATCAACAGCATCGTACATCGTATCTATTTCATATAAATATTTCAAAGGATTTTGTTCTATTTTATGACATACATTATCACTTGGTTATAATAACATTCAATTAAATTAGGCCCATTGATTTGACTTTCTTTCCAAAAAGCATGTATCTTAAAAAAATAAACTATTATTCAAATATTCAAATAACTCATTATGGTGCTTAAAAATAATAAATTATGAAAAAACTACTAATCGTAGAATCACCTGCGAAAATAAAAACTATTTCCAAGTTTCTTGGTAAAGAATTTACTATCATGTCAACAATTGGTCATATCAAAGACTTGCCAAAGAAAACTCTTGGTATCAAGATGGGTGAAAATATTGAGATTGAGTATGTAGCAATTGATAAAAAAGACAAAGTTATCAAAGATCTTGTTAAAGAAGCCAAAAAATCTGATGAAATTTATCTTGCACCCGATCCTGATCGTGAAGGTGAAATTATTGCTTGGCATGTTGAACAAGAATTTTTAAAATTTGTTAAACCTGAGCAGATTCATCGAATTAGTTTTAACGAAATTACTAAACCTGCAATTACCGCTGCAATTACACAACCATCAAAAGTTGATCTTAAAAAAGTTGCTGCTCAACAAGCTCGTCGTGTTTTAGATCGATGGGTAGGTTATGAAGTTTCACCAATTTTATGGAGAAAAATCACCAAGGGACTTTCTGCAGGTCGTGTACAATCGGTAGCACTTAAAATTATTTGTTTACGTGAAAGTGAAATTAGAAGTTTTAAAGTAGAAGAATATTGGTCAATTGAAGGATCATTCACAACACCTTCACAACATACAATGACTGCATTATTAACGCACATCAATAAAAAAGCTATTGACCTTAATTCACAAGAAAAAGTTGATAAAGTTCTTGATGCTTTAAAAAAAGAGCAATTTGCAATTGAAGCTATTAATGATAAAAAACGTACAAAAAAACCAGTTGCTCCATTTATCACAAGTTCTCTTCAACAAGCAGGTTCTAATAAATTAAACTTTCCACTTAAAAAAATCATGTCTCTCGCTCAAAATATGTATGAAGGTGTTACTCTTGGAGATCCAAAAAATCCAATCGCCCTTATTACTTATATGAGAACCGATTCAACAAGACTTTCACAAACAGCAATTGATCAAGCTCGTGATTATATTCCTACTGCTTTTGGTAAAGAATATTTACCAACAACAGCAAATATGTTTTCAAAGAAAAATGCGGCTCAAGATGCCCATGAAGCTATTCGTCCAATTGATGTAAATGTAACACCAGATGATATTAAGCCTTATGTTGATTCAGATATCTACAAATTATATAATTTAATTTGGACAAGATTTATTGCATGTCAAATGAAACCAGCACTGTACGCACAGCGACAAGTTGTGATTACAGGTGGTAAATTCACATTTAAAGTAACTGGATCTACATTATTATTTGATGGTTTTTTAAAAGCATATCAAACTGATGATGAAGAAGAGAGTGAAAAAAATGTCAAAATTCCTCAAGAAATTACTCAAAATGATGAATTAGGTCTTTCAAAAACAGATCCTAAGCAACATTTCACACAGCCACCTCCACGATATTCTGAAGCAACACTTGTAAAAGAACTTGAAAAATTAGGAATTGGACGTCCAAGTACCTATGCTACAATTATTAGTACCATTCAAGCTCGAATGTATGTAACTATAGAAAAAAAACGATTCACTCCAACAGAGCTTGGTAGCAGAGTTACTGAAATGTTATCTGAAAATCTTCCTAAAATTATGGATACTCAATTTACAGCTTTGATGGAAGAAGATTTAGATAAAGTTGCTCAAGGTGATATGGATCGTGATGTTCTTTTACGTGAATTTTACGCATCTTTTTCACAAGATTTAATAAAATTCAAAGAAGATACAACAAGAAAAAATATTGTTCCTACAGATATTACTTGTACACAATGCAATAATGAAAAATTAGTTATTCGTATTGGTAAGACAGGTGAATTCATAGGATGTCCAGGATATCCTGAATGTAAATTCACTAGTAATTTTAGTCGTAATGAAGATGGTACTTTAGTTTTAACCGAAGCCGAAGGTCCTCAACTTCTTGATGAAGAATGTCCTTCTTGCCAAAAACCATTACGTTTAATGAAAGGTCGTTTTGGAGAGTTTACTGCATGTTCTGGTTATCCAACATGCAAGTATATTAAACAAAACATTGCACCATTTCCTTGTCCCCAATGTGAAGGTAATATTATTGAGCGTAAATGGCGTGGTGGAAAATTCTGGGGTTGCGCAGCATATCCAAAATGTAAATTCGCAATTTTTTCAGATATTGAAAATAAACCTTGCCCTACATGCAAAGCTCCTTATCTATTGAAAACAACTCTTAAGAGTGGTACAACAATATCCTGTTCTGATAAAACTTGTGATTATAAATTGCAACTTGATGCTGAACAATAAGAATTAAATTCATGATAAAGGAACATATGAAACAAAGATTGAGTGCATTAATGCCATTCATTGTTTTTTTAATAGTTTTTGCATCGTTAAATATAATCTATAGCACTGACTCAGTGGTTAAAGATAATTTTCCTATATTTGCTGCTGTAATAGCTCTTATATTTTCATTTTTTACGTTTACAAATAATGAAACTGTTAATGAAAAAGTTGATATCTTCATACAAGGATCGAGTCAACCAATAGTAATACACATGTGTTATATATTTTTTTTAAGTACAGTATTTACAACAATTCTTGAACAAACCGGCGGTATACAATCTGCCGTTCATATTTGTCTACAAATCATTCCTGTATGGTTTATTATTCCAAGTATGTTTTTAGTTGCTTCATTATTTTCATTTACTGTTGGTACATCCATGGGTGCAATTGCAGCTTTTATGCCTATTGCTGTACATATTTCAAATAATGTTGGATTAAACCCATCATTAATGGCAGCAACAATTGTTTGTGGTGCAATGTTTGGCGATAATTTATCAATATTATCAGATACAACAATTGCAGCAGTTAAGGTTACTGGTACAAACATGATAGATAAATTACATTTTAATATTAAAATCGTAATACCAGCTTTTATAGGATCAATTCTTGTCTTAACCTATCAAAATTTACAATATACTCATTTTGTAAACTTTGATCATCTACAAGCAATCACCTCTATCGATATTATTAATATTTTACCTTATGTACTCACATTTTACCTTGCATCCATTGGCGTTGAAATTCTTGCAACTTTAGTTTGTGGTATTGTTTTATCTTTATTAACTGGGTTGTTACTTCAAAAATTAACACTGCTTTCGGCAATTAATCTTTTATTTGATGGTTTTTACAGTTCTAAAGGAATGGTAAATATCTTCATATTAGTACTGTTATTATCAGGATTATCTGCAATTATCACACATAATGGTGGTATTCAATATGTAATTACTCAATTGAAATATAAAATTTCAACGATTCGTCATGCTAAAATTGCAATATTATTAATGGTTATTTTTATTAATATAACAATTGCCATTAACACAATCACAATTCTTATAACTGGTCCAATTGCAAAAAAATTAAGTGATGAGTATAACATTAACAATGCTGAGACTGCATGCATACTAGATATTGGATCTTGTGTAACACAGGGACTATTACCCTACACACCTCAGTTGCTTTTAGCTGCATCAATAGCTAAAGTATCAACAATATCTTTGATACCATATCTGTATTATCAGATATTACTAGGAGCATCATTACTCATAACAATTATATGGAGAAAAAAATAAGTCTATACGAAAATTGTTTTTTATTATAAAATTATATTTGGTCTATTGTATTAATGAAATTTATTTTAACCGTTATATAAGGTGTTCTTATGGTTAGTTCTGTTATCCGATATTTTTATCCCGACATTAAAAAAGATGAAGTTTTAAAGTTCAGTCTTTTTGCTTTAGCTTTATTTTTCATCCTTGGCTCATATTGGGCACTAAGGTTGCTTAAAGATTCTTTGATTTATAAAATTGCATTTCCTGAGTCTTTAGGTTGGGCTGCTGGTTATGGTAAAGATTTAATTCCTACCTTAAAAATGATAACTCCATTTATTGTAGCTGCTGTTGTTGTTCTTTACACAAAATTGCTTGATATGATGGAAAAACATCAATTATTTTATGTTTTTTGTTCATTTTATGCATTTTTATTTGGCTTAACAGCTATCGCTTTATTGATTCTTAAAAACTTTGGTCCTGAATATCTTGGAGCATATCCACTTGCTGCACTTGGTGTTGCTGTTTATTTTGCAACAGAAAGTTTTGGTTCGTTAGTTATTGCTCTTTTCTGGTCATTTGCAGTAAGTTGTAACAAAAGTGATGAAGCTAAACGCTCATTCCCTTTCATGATTGCTGTTGCTCAAATTGGTACTATTGGTGGTACATCTCTTCTTTTCTTTGGATTACCAAACTGGGGAATCTATACTTTTTGTACAGTAACAACAATCTTAGTTATGGTTGTTATTAACAAAATTGTTACAGAAATTCCAGCATCTCACTTAGTAAGTGATAAAAAAGAGAAAAAACAAAAACCTGATATTTTAGCTGGTATTCGTCTTTTATTCACTCAACCATACCTTTTAGGTGTGTTTATTGTTTCAACATTCTATGAAATCGTTAAAACAATTATTGATTTCCAAATGAAATCTCAAGCATCTGTACTTCCTGGTTTAGACTTTGATAAATTTTTAGGATTATTTGGTTTATGTACAAATGTTCTAGCTTTCACAATGGCATTGCTAGGAACAAGCTATATTATGAAAACATATGGTTTGAAATTTTGTATTATATTATATCCAGTTATATTTGGTATTGCATTAATTTCTTTATACATATTTTCAACAACAAATCCATCACCAGAACATATGCTATATGGTACTTTTGGTGTGATGATGCTTGTTACAGCTCTGTCATATGCTGTTAATAACCCTGTAAAAGAAATGATGTACATTCCAACAAGTAGTGATGCTAAATTCAAAGTAAAAGGTATTACTGATACTATTGGATCTCGTGGTAGTAAAGCTGCTGGTTCAGCAGTCACTAATTCATTAAACGTTGGTGCAACTCAAGCATTAAAAGTTGCTAACTTAATGGTATTCGGTACTATCATTGGTATTGGATTCATTGCTATATGGTTAATTGCTGCAATCTATGTAGGTAATAAAAATGCTCAATTAGTTAATGATAATGAAATCATCGAGTAATTGTTCATTCATATGATCGATATTAAAAAGGTGGATCGCAAGATCCACCTTTTTTCATGCATATAATCTTGTTGTTTTTGTAAAATATTGCATAAAATGAAATAAAAAATATTTTTTATTTCAGCAATCCTAAATATCAGTTGTACTGTATGAAAAAATTAGATTACTTAAAAACGATTCTTATTTTATTCATGATTACTCATAAAGGACTTATGACTGATCATCATAATAAAAATATAATAAAAAAAACATTTATTCCATATCAAGCAGTTATTACACAACCAGTGATTGATCTGACATGCAATAAGCCAATTAAACAATCTCTAGCTGCAAGCCCAAGTTCAGATCAAACTAATAACCGATCACATCAAGGTCTTTATAATGAAATAGTAACTTGCATCAAAGAACATAATGAATTTGTTCAAGTTATATTTCAATCAGTTACATATAACACCAATAAAAAAGTCAGTAGTTTTTGGACAAAAAAACAAAACATTACTCCTCTTAAAAAAATTAAAAATAAAAAAATAGTTTCATTAATTCCTCATGCTACATATGCTCAAGAACCAACTATTACATTAATTCATCCCTGGAAAAAATTTTCTGTAGGTACTCGCTTTAAATATTCAGTCAATTCCAACTTGCTCAATTCTTATAAAATTATGTATGTTAATTATCTAACAAACCAAATTATAGAAGATACAATACCTCAAATTCATGTAATAAAAGAAACAAAACTCAATTCACAAGCATCTCGTACATTATTTATAAAAGTTTTGAATAATCTTATCAATTGTACTAAAAAAGATCATATAATACCTTACGTCTGGGGTGGCAGTAGTTTTGTTCATAGCTATAAAGATAATAGCTTTTATCAAGATCATAATGATGCGTGGCAACGACATGGCAACAAACACCCTTATACTGGGTATGATTGTTCAGAGCTTGTCATGAGAATGGCGCAAATAGCAGGAATTGATTTTCCTTGGAAAACATCTACTACCATTAAAGATTCACAACAAAAAATAACAAAAAATGATATTTTACAAAATGGTGATTTGATCTGGACGCAAGGACACATTGTAATTATCAGCGACATTCAACGCAATGAAATTATCGAAGCTCGTGGATACCCAAGTGGTTATGGTCGAATCCATAAACTAAAACTTAATGAACTGTTTGAAGGTGTTACAACTTTTAATGATCTTTTAGAACGTTATCATACTCAAAAACAAATTCAATTCAAAAACAAAGATGGTTCATTACACAAAAAAACCAATTCATTCCTTTTATTAAAACTCATTAATTAATGATAAAACCAACATCATTGACTATTTGAATATAGATGAGCTATATTTACATGAAGTATAATTAATTTGTTATTTTTCGAAATAAATAAAATTATGAAAAATCATTATATCATCTATTTTGTATGTTGTATCTTGTATACAAATCAAATATTATCTAACAAAGTACCTGCGAGTGAAATCAAAGTTTGGCTTGAACTTGACGCAGTCAGACAAAAAATGAATGCCAATATTACAAAGTATACAAATTTACAAGCAGAACTTACCAATGACACAAATTCAATCTTAGAATCTAGCATTCAAGTTGCCGACAATCTTGTTGATGATGATAGACATGCAGCTCTTGCCATTTATTATGAAATGCAAAAATTAAAAAATAGAACAGATCAGAACAATCTTAACATTCAAGAAGTTAACAAAAAGTATAAACAACTCAGTCGTTATGTTGATCAACAAATTAAAGAATTAACTGATGCAAGAAGAAAGCATCTGCAATTTCCTTAAATATATTTTAAGGATGATTAATAACGTGGTACAATTCATACCACACTGCTACGGTGACTAAGGTTAACAAACAAGTTGCTGGAGAAAAAGTCATCCATAATACATTATTTTCATTTGTATCAACACTATTACTATGTTCAAAAAGACTACGAACTTCTTCTGTTAAACAATAATCACATGCTGTATTACCATGATAATCTCTACTCTTCACATCCATTCCCGATGCAATTAAAATTGGAATAACATCGATTGCATTTAATTTAACAGCTTCATGCAAAGCAGTCGATTCTTCATAATTAGTGCTCGTAATATCTGCTCCATAATCAATTAATATTTTACTACTTTCTACCAAATTTAAATGAGCTGATAAATGAAGTGGTGAATATTCATAATTACATTTTAATTCAATATCGGCTCCAGCTTCGAGCAAAATAACTATGATTTCTTTTGCATTACAACAAACAGCCTTATGTAAAGGAGTCATTCCAGCATAATCTTTACTATCAACATCAGCTCCCAATTGAACGAGCAACTGAACCATTTGATTTGAATAATAATACACAGATTGATGCAAAGGAGTTTCTCCCTCATAATTATGACTATGTATATCAGCGCCTGCCAAAATTAATATTTTTATCATATCAATATCATTATTTTGAACAGCACAGTGTAATGGAGTATCTCCTTGATTATTTTTCTCATTAAGATCAACTCCTTTTAAAATCAATAACTTAACAACCTTGGTCATTCTATTTTGTACTGCTAAATGTAATAATGTCATATCATCATTTGTTACGGCCCCAACATTTGCTCCTTTTTCACACAATAATAATATTATCTCTATAACATCATCCTCAATTGCTAAATATAAAGGAGTTAAACCGTGCTCGTCTTTACCGTCAAGATCAGCTTCAGCAGCAATAAATAACATAATAGTGGGAACAGAATTAGATATAATTGATTCATGTAATGGAGTCTGACCGTGATAATTTTTAGTATTTACATCAGCTCCCGCTTTAATTAAAAACCTCATCATATTCAATGAATAATTTTTAACAGCAATATATAATGGTGAAAAACCTTCTTCATTTTTACACTCAATATCAGCACCAGCTTCAATCAATATTTGAGCAATATCGAACAAATCAAAATCAACAGCAATATGTAAAGGAGTAGATAAATCATAAAAATCATCACTATTAATATCTGCACCATCCACAATTAATTGACATACCTGCTCAACATCTTCATCCAAAACTGCTTCATGTAATGGAGAAGCCTCAATTAATGAATATTGAGATCCAAAAAAAATTAAAAAAAATGTTGCAACAAAATGATATTTTAACTGTTCATTATTACTTTTCATACTTTAAATCCATTATAAATAATAATCTCATACGATAGGTCTACTTTATTTTGTAAAGATTATATCAAATATCAAGAGAGTTACCATGAAACAAACGAAATATTATTAAAAATACAACTTCAATAATATCTTATAATCATATAATAGATGTTTACATATTTTACAAACACCTTAGCATTAGTTATACTTTTTTTTATATTTTTATACACAATAAAGGATTATTATATGTTTCAACGATTAATTTTGAGCATCATTTTTTTTGGATCATTTCATATTTCATATACCATGGATCTCAAAAAAACAGATGCTTTGTTAAATCATAAAATAAATTCTAGCGCCTCATCATCATCATCATCATCATCATCATCATCATCATCATCATCATCATCATCATCTGGTAAAAGAAAACTTGAAGCAAATTCTGAAGACTCAATAGACAATATTGCAACATCTGACAATTCTTCCAGCCAAGCAAATCTTGATATTCCATTTAAACATAAAAGAGCTTTTCCTTACAATGTACAACGACGTCGCAATTTATATGATTCATCAGATGAAAAATTAAATAAAATCAGTCGCTCAAAATTAAGTCAATTTTTAGATTGTCCAAAATGTTTTTATCTCAATACAAAACTTGGTCTTACTCCTCCACCAGGATATCCATTCAGCTTGAACAATGCTGTTGATGCACAACAAAAGAAAACATTTGATTCTTATCGAGAAAAACAAGAATCACACCCTTTATGCGTAGAAGCAGGTGTCAATGCAATTCCTTATCAACATCAAGATATAGAAAAATGGCAAGATTCTTTGCATCATGGAGTGCAGTGTCATATTAAAGGTACAAACATTATTCTTCAAGGTGGAATCGATGATGTGTGGATAGACCCAACAACCAACAAACTTTATGTTGTTGATTATAAGGCTACATCAAAAAAAGGTGAAGTTACTATTGATGCCCCATGGCAAGATGATTACAAACATCAAGTAGAAGTTTATCAAGAAATAATGCGTTTAAATGGACTTCCAGTATCTGATATCGCTTATTTTGTTTATTCAAATGCACAAACAGAATCTGCTACATTTGATGATAAACTTGATTTCAAAACTAAATTAATTCCTTACAAAGGTAATAGTTCATGGGTTACACCTGCTGTTATCAGAGCTTATCAATACCTACAAGATTCAAAAATTCCCAGTGATGATTTAGCAATAGAGTTATCTAAACAATGTGCTCTTTGTCAATATTCAAAATTAAGAACAGAGCTGATTGAAGAAAACAATAAATAATAATTCCGATAACGAATAATTTAAAAGAGCAATTGAGAAAATAAATTTTCTCAATTGCTCTTTTAATGATATGCCAAACATATATTTTATTTTACAAATCTTAAAATAACAGTTGATACTATTTTATAGAATCCATCTGATTTGATCCCCACTGCATCTAAAACATTTCCCATACCTCCCTGTGCTTTAGTGATATTTTTTAATGCAACAACAAGCAATTCTTGAGCTGGTTTTTTATCAAGTTTTTTACATTGTTCAACAATATCAAAAAAATAAGCATCTGCTTGAGTATCATCTTTTAATTGTTCTAATAACATGTTTTCATTTTCTTTTTGATGTACCATAATTAGTTCACTTTCATAGGTATATAGATATCTTTTATTGTTTTAAAAAATCAAATGAATTTTCAGGAGCTTGTAAAATTTGTTCAACAAATTGAGGAAAGGCCTGCATTCGTTGAGTAATCTCTTCTTGTGACCAAGCATGAATTCCTTTATCAGTTAGAAATTGCACTGCAAATAATATAAATTCTGCTGCTTGTAATGGATATTTTGTTGCAAAAACACCTTCTTTACAACCCTGTTCAATTAATTGTGCATATAAAGGTGCTTGCCTTAACAACATTGCAACAAGGAGACGAGTATGCATAGAATCATACTCATCACGATGAAGAGAATCTATGATTTTTTCATGACTATGTTGTACATTTCCTAATTGAACCAATCGTTGTATTTTTTCTAATGCTGTACCAGATGTTTGTAATACATCATTCATTTGTTCAATAGTATTATTAACAATATCTTCTATCACTGCTTGTAACAAAGCCTCTTTAGAAGAAAAATAATGATAAATTGTCCCTTTTGCTATTCCCAAATCATTAATAATATCTTGCATACTTGTTTTATCATAATCTTGAGTTATAAAAAGTCTTTGAGCAGCTTGAATGATTTCATTTCGACGATTTTCTGGCTTTTTAACAATTCTAGCAATATTCATAACACCCTTATAAAAAATAGTTTATACATACAATATACAGGTAGACCGTCGGTCGGTCAAGTGGTATTTTTTTAATAACTCAATATTTTTTAAAAGTTAAGAAGATTTTCATTATAGTCCGTCGTCGCATAAAGGCTATGCTATAGCCTAACGGTTGTCATAGAGAAAAATATTTTTTGTTTTAACCTATGAAAATCAGTATGCTATAAAAAATAGCACCTTTGGTTAAACTATTATTTTTATATACAATAATGTAGAAAGTTTTTACTATGCGAAAGATGATAATTTTACGTGGAGCACAGGGTTCTGGAAAATCAACTTTTGTTGTAAACCAGCAATTAGAACCTTATGTTATTTCATCTGATTCAATACGACTTCTCTGGGGTTCTCCTGTCATGTCTCCTGAAGGAGTTATGTCTATTAATCATGAGAACGAAAATAAAGTTTGGTCCTTGATAGACGACATTTTAGATAAGCGAATGTCTCGAGGTGAATTTATAGTTTTTGATGCAACATTTCAAAAAACTCGTGATTTTTATAAAATAATGAAAAGAGCACGTCTATATCGTTATGAACTTTTTTGTATAGATTTTTCAGATATACCTTTGGATACAGTTCTTGCAAGAAATGATTCTCGATGTGCATACAGACAAATTCGCCATGATGTTATTCACGCAGCATATCAAAATATTATCAATGAAGAAATTCCAGAAGAAATTACTATTTTTCCTTCTCAAATGTTTGATAATCAAAAGCTCATCAATTATTTAGATGTTAAAAAAATAAATTTAAACGCATATAAAAAGATACATCATATTGGTGATATTCAAGGCTGTTTTGAACCACTTCAAAAATATTTTGAACAGGGCTTTAAAGAAGATGAATATTATATTTTTGTAGGTGACTTTTTAGATCGTGGCATTCAAAATGCTGAGGTGATGGAATTTATTTTAGATAGCATGATTAATCTACCAAATGTTACCTTACTATGGGGAAATCATGAAACACACATACACCGATTTGCTTTAGGTGAAAAATCTTTTAGTAGAGAGTTTGCACAGCAAACGGTGCCGCAACTTATGAAAATAAATTTTTCAAAAAATCAGGCCGAACAACTATGCCAAAAATTAGTAGATTGTTTTATATATGAATATGCTGGGTATTCTTGTTTTGTAACCCATGCTGGAATTTCAAATATTCCTGAACATCCTATTCTTATCCCTTCTATGCAATATTGGAACGGTACAGGAGCATATGAATATCCTGTTGATGAGATATTTTCTAAAGTAATGCACAATACTAACTGGTTACAAGTGCATGGACATAGAAACAAAAGTTTTTTACCTGCGCAAGCTTCAGCAAAAAGTTTTAATTTAGAAGCGCAAGTTGAATTTGGTGGTTATTTGCGTGTCATGATTTTAAATGAAAATGGGGCTATTGAAGTTCAAGAAGTTAAAAATAATACCTATAATAAGCAAAAAAATCAGAATAGTGCACAGCAAACAAGTTCAGATGAAGTTGGAAAAATAAGTACAGAATCTATGGGGAAATTGATTTCAAATAAACTTGTTCGTACAAAGCAGTTTGAAAATTATTCTCATATTTTTAGTTATACATTTAAGCCGTCTGTTTTTTTTAAAAAATCTTGGAATGATATTGCCATCAAAGCACGAGGGTTATTTGTTGATAATAATCGAACTATCGTAGCGCGTGGTTATGATAAATTTTTTAATATAGGAGAAATTCCATCAACAACAGTTGATAATCTTGCTTTAAGATTAAAATATCCCTTATCTGTGTACATCAAGGAAAATGGATATTTAGGCATACTTGGTTACGACGAGCAACAAGATATGTTATTTTTCACATCAAAGTCAACTCCTGAATCTATGCATGCAAATTATTTTAAAGAAATTTTTATGCAACAAATAGATAACGACTCTTTAGCTTCATTAAAAAATTACCTACGCAGTCATAATGTCAGCTTTGTTTTCGAAGTTATTGATACGCTTAATGATCCTCATATTATTGAATATGATGCTACAAAAATCATTCTTTTAGATATTATCTTACGCACAGAGTCTTTTACCTGCTTGCCTTATCTAGAATTAGAAAAAATTGCTGTACAATATGGTTTTAAATACAAAAACAAAGCAATGCAATTTCATGACTGGGAATCTTTTTTTGCATGGTATCAATCGGTTCAAAAAGAAGGAAAAAAATATAAATTTAAAGACAAGCATCTTGAAGGGTTTGTTATACAAGATAATGAAAATTTTTTATGTAAAATCAAATTACCTTATTATAACCATTGGAGATACATGCGCACGATTCGTGATCAAGTTATTGAAGTTAGGTTATCCGGAAAAACCATGAAAACTGATTTTCATGATCCAAACGCAATACTTTTTTACAATTGGCTGAACAAACAATCTGATAGCATTGTATCACAAAGTATTATTACGCTACGTACAATGTATGTGCAAGAATATCATGACATATCAGAATAACAATAATGTCCGACTTTTATACATATGACACTTGTGGACCTCTACATTATTTTCTCAATAAATTGACAAGGGGTCCAGGTTTCACCAAAATTTCATCAGGCATGGCAAAATTCTGCAAATAATGTAAAACCAAAAAAAATTGTAATTGGTGAGCTTGTATGTATTAACGACAAGTTTATTTTTTGCCTCATTAGATTTTGACGTACCAGGCATTTGCAGCAAATACCTGCTTGAAATAATTGGTTAAAATCTGCATATTGAACAAGTAACCAAGCTTTATGATCTGCTTGTTGTTCAAACTTAGAAATAGTAATCCAAATATTTTTTATTTAAAATCAAAAAAGACCAATTAAGAAAGTGTATTTTCTCTGATTGGTCTTTTTTAACTAAATTTATAATTAATTATGATTTTCTAAATTCTAAAATATCACCTGGTTGGCCATCTACATGCTGACAAATGTTTTGAAGTGTTGAAAATCGTATAGCTTTTGCTTTATCTATTTTTAGAATTGATAAATTTTGTGCTCTAATATTTTTATTAATTAAAACGATAACCAAAACCGATACCAAATAAACATCCATTAACAGGTGTTGATTGCTCTGTACCATTAAAATTCACAAAGGAATAATTAAAAAATATATCAGTAAATAATGAATGAGGTAAATCAACAAGAACACCAACTTTAGCTATTCCACCACAACCCCATTGAACATCTTGTAAAGTTAAAGAATTTTCATCTTGCGTTGTCATTCGAGATGGTTCAACTCCCAAACCAATATAAAAATCCCCTTGATGAAAAGGTACAAAATATTTAAGACCTAATGCAAAATTAAGCATTGTTACTCTTGTTGTACTTTCCAGTTCAGACGTTATTCCATCTTTAAGATAAAAATCTATACTGCCAAAACTATATAAATTTTTGAATAATTCCCCTGCGGTTAACTCAACACCAAAATCTCCACACGTACCATAAATATTTTTAAACAGTTCACTTGTTGGTACAAATGCAGCACCTTTTACTTCAAGCAATACATCATGTGCTGATGCTGAAATAAATATACAAGAAATCAACATCGCTAATTTTATTTTATTATGAAAAAACATATAAATTCCTTAAAATTCAAAATATTAATTAATTGTTACTATAACAGGATCTGACGTTGTTCCAACTGAATTGGTTCCTACAACATAATAGCTATAACTTGTATTTGGTAATCTATTATAATCATAAAAAACAAAAGGCTCATCCACCAATACAATCCCTATTTGATCAGTTAATGCAGCATCTCTATAAATAGCATAGCTAACTGGCAAAGAAATTCCTGATGAAGTCCATGTCAACTTATTAACTAATTGTGTATATGTTAAATATTGATTCGCTACTTGAGACCCCTGAGCAACAATCTCAAAAGTTGGTAAAGCAATAACGTTTACCGTATTAGAAGTGAAATTAGAAACATATCCAAACTCACCAGATGGAGATATCGCAACGTTAGCTGGTGATTGACCAACTGCAATCGTAGGTGCAACAACCGTGTTACTTGCAATATCAATAACATTTACAGTTCCTTGTGCTGGAACCAGAATGTTTACTGTTCCGACTAAATTTTCACCATCATATGCACCATATGGGCTATACAATGAATTATAATTAGTTGCATATGCAAATTTTCCATCAGGTGTTATTGCTATTCCTGCTGGTTGAATAGCAAGGTCAACAGTAGCTGTAATTGCCTTTGTAGTTAAATCAACAACTGATACTGTTGTTCCGATTGGTGTAAAATTATTACTTCCAAAATTCGTAACATAAGCAAAACTATCATCTGGTGTGATGGCAATTGCAAAAGGACCAGACAATCCTGTAACAGCACTGACTTCAACAGTTTTATCACTCGTTTGAATTACGGATATAGTTCCTGTTTCATTATCACCATCAACATAATTAATTACATAGACAAAAGCATCATCCGACGTAATAGCAAGCCCTGCTGGAGCTAATCCAACCGTAATTACGTCTGAAATAAGATTGGTTGAAAGATTTACAACATTAACTGTGCTTATAGTACCACTTGTACCACCTGCACCATAATTATTAACATAGCCAGTTGAACTATCTGAAGTTATTACCATTCCTGATGGCCCATCAAAATGTTCAATAACAGCAGAAACTTCGTTTGTTGCTATCTTTATAACGGTAATAGTTGTTGTATAACTATTAGTTACGTAAGCATATGTTCCTGCAGGATTAATAGTTATGGTATATGGTTGGTTAAAACTATCATCAATAATTGTTTTTTCTATTAAATTAGTTGTTAAATCAATAACAGTTACACTATCACCATCATCAGTTCCATAGTTATTATTATTAGCAACATAAGCAAATAATCCATCAGGGGTAATGGCTATTCCTGCTGGGGTAGCTCCAACATTAATAGTTGCAGCAACAGTATTAACTGGAACTGAATAAACAAAACTTGATGAAATAATGAAAGAACACAATATCTGTATTTTTAAAAACCTTGTAATCATCAATAACACTTTCTGTAAAAGATAAATATTTTATAAACGATTACATTAAAAAATATTTACACATAAGTGTCAAGCAAGACAAGCATGATATAGAATGAGATAATTATTGAAAACTGATGGTTAGCTTTAAACCAATTAACATATACACATGATCTGTTTGTATATTTTAATATATCTAACGTCTATTAATATTCCTTGAAACTGATACCATTGAAACAACTTCAACTGATTTATCAATTGGATGCACAACTCGTTGTGATACTGTTGTTGTTATTTCAGTATTACGACAACCACAGCAACAACATGTACATTCTGTACGACAACCTTCAACTTCTTCGATTGTTGAGGATTCATTTTCATTCCATTCTGAACAATCAAAACATGATGACACACAGTCAAAATATGATGCAATGCGGCTTGCCATGGTATTTTCATCAGTATTGCTTTGTTCTTGACTTGCATAACAATCATTTATTGTAATCGTGAAACAAAGTATCGCTAAAAAAGTATATGCAATCTTCATATATTACTCCTCAAATCAATAAAAAGAATGTGGTGATAAAGTGATATTTTCTATTAATCTTATTTTATCATGTAATTGATGTATGTACATAGATTACTTGCATAAAAAGTTAAAATATCATGATGTGCCCCATTTGACGATCTTTACAACTTAATCATCGATGTTGGCATCTTGTTTGCAATCAAGCATTTTATGATGGCAGCATAATAGTTACATATAAGAAAGAAGCTTGCTAATATTGAACTAGAAGCTTTTTTCTTATATTTGTTATAAGTTTAGATCTCAGTGAGATTTTTATTCTGCAAGCGCTTGTTCTATAACTTTTTGCATTTCTGGACTTGCTAAAGATAAAGCTGTTTTGCCTTCATCATTTTTCATGTGAGGATTTGCACCATGAAGGATTAATAATTGAACAACATTAAAAGAATTATACTCTACTGCAGAATGTAATGGAGTTCTGCCCCATTTATCTTGAATGTTAACTTCTGCATTATGATTAATTAATAAATTAGCAAGATTACAATGGTTTTCATTCATTGCACGATGTAATGGAGTCCAGCCCCAGTTATCTTGAATATTAATATTTGCACCATAAGTAATTAATAAATTAGCAATATCATCATGACCTAATTGTGCGGCAAAATGTAATGCTGTAGCACCAGATCTACGTTGATAATTAATATTTTCACCAGCTTGTAATGTCAACTTATTTACATTTTGATTGTTTGGATTATTTGCAGCACTTACTTTAAGCAAGGATTGAAGTAAAGTAAGATTCCCTGCTCTTGCTGCCTCTAACAACAATGTTGTCCCATCATAGTTTATGAGGTCATAGTTCGCAGGGTAATGGCTCACAAGATAGTCTAAAATTATTTTACCATACGTTTTTTTATATTGTATTACTTGCTCTAACAATTCTAAATTAGCATCATCAAGATCAGAACTTTGAGCAAGTGCATTGTTAAACCCCTTAATGAGTTGCTCTCTCTCTTGATTTGTAAAAGGCTGAGATCGTTTATTAGTGCAATCGATAAAGTTGATTTGCAAGCAAAGAATGCTTACAAGAAGGGTTTTCATGATAGTCATTTTTGGGATTTGTAATAAAGTATGATTCATACGATTTAATTTCTTTTAAATAAAAATATTTTATTATCTATATTTAAAATAACAGATTGAAATGAATAACGCAACAGCACGACCCCGTTCTAGAGATATGGCACTCGTGAACTTCTATATTATTCTCTCTAAAATTGGCTAAAAGTCAAAATGACACATAAAACTGCCTCAGGCAGGACAAAAAACTACAATGGATAGCTTTCGAATAGTGCTTATATAATTAGTTATGAGAACATCTCACTTTCGAGTGGTAGTGAGAAATAAGTGGTGTGCCCGGCAGGGCTCGAACCTGCGACCTACGGATTAGAAATCCGTTGCTCTATCCAACTGAGCTACGAGCACAAATAGCAATGATTATTGCTTTATAATTATATAGCATGGATAGTATTTTCACAAGATTTTTCTATACAATCACATTAAATAGCCATTTCAAAGGATTATCCTATCTTGTATTGAATATAAATATCACTAAAACACTCGTAATATATTCTACTGTACCCCTATCTCAAAACACCCCTAACCACTTGCGATGCATTTCTAATTGAATTATTATAAATATACGTAGTTAATAGATACTCACATAGTCATATACTTAACTCATCATACGAAAAAATAAAACTTATGAAAAAATTAATGATCCTTCTTGTATTAACAAGATCATTACAACTGAACTGTGCATTTAATGCGATTAAAAAAGTTGGTGAAACTGTATGTGCAATTCCTTTGACAACTTTAGCTGTAAATTATGCTTATAAAAAATCTAACGAAAAAGAATCTATAGCAAAACATGAAGCTGGACATACTATTATAGCCTTCCAAGGAAATGAAAATATAATAGAAGTGTCAATAGAACATGATTTAATGAATTGTTATTCAGGTGCCTGCAAAAGTCAAATAAAATATCCATATAAAAATAATTATAAACATCTTATAGCTGGTAGTCTTGGTGGACTCGCTCAAGATTTACAAGATCAGCATTGGTTACAACGTCAAAACTTTATGGAATTAGAATTAGACTTACCTTTAACAAGAAGTCAACGACAACTTACCTATGATTTAGAATATATGATCGAAAATCATTGCTATCGTGCAGATTTAAAAAATGCCTATAAATGTGCTTATCTCATAGCAGAACGTGAACAATTAAACAAAGATTATCAAAATTCAGACTACTATTTTTATAGTTCTTTTGTTCGTGATTACAAACCTAGTTTAGATGCAGTTAAACAAATTGAAGATAGAGTTAAACTTCTTTTACTGCAAGGATTGCAAGACGCTAAAAACATCGTTGCAGCACACCAACCAGAAATAGATGCGATTGCTCAAGAATTATATGACAAAGAATATTTATCTGGTGATGAAGTCAAAGCTATTATTGAAAATTGTAAAAAATAAAGAGAATAATTATGAAAAAATTAATACTACTTCTTGCCTTAACAAGCTCATTACAACTGAACTGTGCATTTAATGCGATTAAAAAAGTTGGTGAAACTGTATGTGCAATTCCTTTGACAACTTTAGCTGTAAATTATGCTTATAAAAAATCTAACGAAAAAGAATCTATAGCAAAACATGAAGCTGGACATACTATTATAGCCTTCCAAGGAAATGAAAATATAATAGAAGTGTCAATAGAACATGATTTAATGAATTGTTATTCAGGTGCCTGCAAAAGTCAAATAAAATATCCATATAAAAATAATTATAAACATCTTATAGCTGGTAGTCTTGGTGGACTCGCTCAAGATTTACAAGATCAGCATTGGTTACAACGTCAAAACTTTATGGAATTAGAATTAGACTTACCTTTAACAAGAAGTCAACGACAACTTACCTATGATTTAGAATATATGATCGAAAATCATTGCTATCGTGCAGATTTAAAAAATGCCTATAAATGTGCTTATCTCATAGCAGAACGTGAACAATTAAACAAAGATTATCAAAATTCAGACTACTATTTTTATAGTTCTTTTGTTCGTGATTACAAACCTAGTTTAGATGCAGTTAAACAAATTGAAGATAGAGTTAAACTTCTTTTACTGCAAGGATTGCAAGATGCTAAAAACATTGTTGCAGCACACCAACCAGAAATAGATGCTATTGCTCAAGAATTATATGACAAAGAATATTTATCTGGTGATGAAGTCAAAGCTATTATTGAAAATTGTAAAAAATAAATATGATCAAAATTTGATTCTCACTCGCATAATCATGCTCAATAAAAAGCGGTAATGCATGTTAATTTACTACAATATGCATTACCGCTTTATTTTTTTAATTTTGCTTTTTAAATCGTAAATTTATCATCTGAGACAAAAATACTACTAAATTCTTTTGCTACATCTCGCAACAAAATAATATTTTGATCCGAAACATCCTTCATTTCTAAAATGTCAGTATAAATAGCTTTATACACTGATTCAACATAACTTGCAAATTGTCGAATGAATAACTGAACATCCTTGAGCTCAATTTTTTGCAAAATGCCTTCTTTTAATAAAAACAAAATTAATGCTTCATCAACAAATGAATAATGTACAAACTGATTTTGTTTTAAAATTTCAACGGCTAGTGAACCTTGTTTTAAATGCATTTGAGAAACTTCATCTAACTCTGTTCCAAATTGAGCAAAACTTAATAACTCATGATACTGTGCAAGCTCTAAACGTAACTGGTTCGTCATTTTTTTAACAGCTTTGGTTTGTGCAGCTCCACCAACACGAGACACTGAAAGCGCAACGTTCACTGCTGGACGAATACCACTATTAAAAAGTTGTGTATCTAAAAATATTTGGCCATCTGTAATCGAAATCAAATTTGTTGGAATATACGATGTAATATCATCACTTTGAATTTGAATAATTGGCAATGCTGTCATTGATCCACCAGTCAAAAGACGACCTGATCTTTCAAGCAATCGAGAATGTAAATAAAACACATCGCCAGGATACGCTTCACGACCAGGAGCTCGACGCATCAACAATGACATTTCGCGATAAGCAATCGCATGATTACTCAAGTCATCATAAACAATCAGTACATCCTTACCTTGTTGCATAAAGTATTCACCGATAGCTGTAGCAGAATAAGGAACTAAATATTGATTAAGAACAGCCTCACTTGAATCAGCACTCACAACAATTGTATACTCAAGTGCCCCTTGTTCTTCAAGTAAGCGTACTAAACGCGCAACGTTTCCTTGTCTTTGTCCAATTGAAACATAAATACAAATAACATCTTTACCTTTTTGATTCAAAATAGCATCAATTGCAACCGCAGTTTTTCCTGTACTACGATTACCAATTAAAAGTTCTCGTTGCCCTTTTCCGATTGGAAATAATGCATCAATAACAATAATCCCTGTTGAAAGTGATTCATTGATTGGCGTACGATCAATAATAGATGGAATATCCGATTCTACAAGCATATGAGCATCAGCAACAATTGCTCCAAGTGCGTCAATTGGCTCACCTAAGGCATTGACAACACGACCAAGCATATTTTTTCCAGATGGAACTTCTAAAACTTTTCCAACTCGAGTTGCAACTTCTTGTTCAACAACAGCAATATTAGTTTTAAATAGAAAAACTGTTACAAAATCTTCACTTAAGTTTAAAACAATCCCATGATTGCCACCCTCAAATGTAATCAGCTCTCCGTACACTGCATTTGTTAAACCAAAAATTGTACAAATACCATCACCAACCTGCACAACAATACCAATCTCGTCAAGATTATGTTGAGGCCCTTGTTCAAGCGTTCTCTCAAACAAAGAAATTAAATTTATATCTTTAGATTTCATACTGCCTTTCAAGCAATTAATTCTTGTTTAATTTTGCGTAACTGTTGCGCAATAGAATATTCCCATAAATATGTTTCCGTCTGCAGTCTTATACCTGCAATCAATGTTGCTTTAACATGATGATGTATTTTAACTTGTTGATAACCCGAAAGTTTTATAAAAAAATCAGTAATATCTTTAATTTGTTCTTCTGACAGATCCCCTGATGATATAACTTTTAAATCAACAATACCATGTTCTCTTTTATACAATGTATAAATATCACGTAATATATCTGCAGCTAAAAAAATATGTTTATTTTTTAATAACATATCAAAAAGTTTTTTTAATGATGGAATCAATTGAAATTTTTCAATAAAAATATCTATGAACCTATTTTTATCAGCTTCATCAATTATTGAAAGTGATAAATAAAAAAGAAGACTATGATGTTCTGATAAAAACTGAGAAGATCTCCACATATTAGCAAAATCTTGAAACGTATGATCTGCTCCATACACATTTAAATATGCTTTTGCATATTTTTTAGCAATATCTGACCGTGATAATCCAATCATTTTTGCTCTTTCATAACATGAATCAACTCGTTAATATATACTTTTTGAGTATCAGCTACATGATATTTTTCTTGTAATTTCTTAGCTGTTTTCTCTAGAATATAAGGCAACTGCTCTTTAATCGCAACTTCATTCATAACAACCTGCGAACGCAACAAAAAACGATTTTGAATATTTTCAACAATTTGATGCTGATCTGTGATTTGTAAAATTTTACGATCACGACATTTTTCTTGCCATACTACAAATTTTAACTGAACAGCTTTAAACTGTTCCTCTTGAGAATTGATTTTTTCTGTAATTGCCTGACATTTATTTTCAACAGCTTGACGACTATCTTTCAACTCAAAAATAAAATTGTCATACTTTTCAATCATCTTGTTTACTGATGGAATCAAGAATTTTTGTATTCCATAATAAAATAAAGTCATCAAAACAGCAAAATTAAGAAATTGAAATAAAATATTGATAATCATTATTTTATTACCTGCGATAAATTATCTACTAAAAAGTCTTCTGTTTTTTTTCTAGTATCATCCAACATTTCAACTTTTTTAACATCATATAATGTCGAACCAATATCTAATTTTTGACGACTTGATTCTACCGCACTCGTAGGAATAATATCAATTAAAGACTTTTTCAATTCCTGCTGTCGTTCATTATAATCTGATTCTAAAGTTTTTTTAACGATTTGTTGTTGTTCCAATTTTTTATAAAGTTTTTTTTCAAACAACTCTTGCTTATCTAAAATTTCATAAGCCGGAGCAAATAAAAATTTATATAAAAAAAAGTATGCAATAGCAAATTGAGCTGCTTGCAAAAAAATCGTTATATTAATATCCATAACAAAAAACCTTTTTGTTTTTTACAAAAATTATCGCTGTATTATCCTACTAACGAACTTCCTGTACTCCACAAAAGAATGGCTATAATTAATGCATAAATTGCTGATGTTTCAACCATCGACATTGAAATAATAAGCATAGTCCGAATTCTTGAATAACTTTCAGGGTTTTTACCAACTGCATCACAAGCAGCTTTTCCAATTAAACCTTGACCTAATGCTGGTCCAATACTTCCCACACCCATTACAATTGCAGATCCTAAAAAAGCAGCAGCTTTTGCATAAGTAGCATAATTAGCGTCCATAATCTTCCTTAATGTTACTTAGGTTATAATTTATAAATTCAATGTTAAATTTTTATCTCTGGATAGATCAAGGTTACAGTCAAAAGCAAAGAAATCAACAATCTGTTGTGCATATTTTTTGCAAAGCTCCGGATTTTCTTCAAAATCTTCTGTACAATCTAAAACAAGTACAGGAACTTGAGCAATATAATTATCAATACCTTGCTTGTGAATCAACCAATTTTCATGTTTATCATGTAACATGCTTAAATAATCCAATGGCACAGCCGATTCTTCTGTTCGAGCTCTTTTCAACAATCGTTTATAGCAAACTTCTGGTGGAGTTTGTAAGTAAATAAAACCAGAAGGTTTTTTGGTATAATGTGTAACAAACCAAGCCCACCAATCTTTATAGAGCTTCCATTCTAGTGATGTCATAGTACCCATCTCAAATGCATTTTTAGCAAAGCAATATCGATCTGAATAAACAGATCGTTCTAAAATTTGCAATGGAGTAATTGCAGTCTTATCAGCTTCTTCTTGTGCAATAATTCTTGTAATAAAAGCATATGACTGAAATGTATACGCCCAACGATTAGTATCTTTATAAAATGAGTCTAATAAGTTCTCACCACCAACATTTTGCCATTGCTCATGTGGTTCATAGACAACTTGTACATCAAGTAAATCGTTAATCAATCTTAAAAAAGTTGATTTACCTGCTCCAATATTACCTTCGACAATGATTGCTTTTGACTCTCTAATCATAAAGTCCCTACTGTTTATAAAACTTAAAAATATAACAAATGTGTATATTCTACACCCTTGATAGTTATTTATTATACTACTTATAGAAATAAAAAAAATCAAAATCTCAGTTTTATTTTCAATTCAAGATAACAGCTTTGTTATCATACAAATCGACCAACTTTGAATAAAAAAAAATATAGAGTATACTGTCAACTTACAAGATCGTTACAAGTGATTCAAAATACTTTGTTAAGCATTTTTACGAAAGAGCATAGATACTTTATGAAAAAAATATCACTGATACTAGCACTAGGACTCTTATCATACAATATAAATAATGATCTAAAAGCCAATTCTGAAGATTATAATTCAATTTTATTTGAAGATGATGAAGATGATGACTTTGGATTTGATAGTAGCTTAAATTTTAATCCAAATACTCTTGCCAATCATATTCCTGTTGTAAAAAAACGATCCATTGCAACAAATACCGATTCGTGGGCTGATCTTTTATTTCTATTACAACAAACTGGAAATATAGGTATTTTAAATGAATCACTCTATCAATATACATCACCAATTAGAACGCGATCAATCTTAGATTATCCATTCGCTTTAACCTATGGCTTTGATTTACAAGATACCAATACCTGTTCAGTTAATTTTTATGCAAATATTGCATGGCCAAAAAATTTCACCAAAAAATTTCAACACTTAAGTAGTTATATCAATACAGAAAATGAAAATATCATAGAGGTATTACAAGAACTTGTTGATCTTAATCCAGCAGATGATCCTATTAACATTGGTGAAGCGTTTGCATTATTTTCTCCTGGAAAAGTAATAGAATTACGTGCTGGTGCATTATTTGAAGGTCACATTACTCGTAAAAACTGGGACGTAATGATTCAACTCCCATTTCAATATGTATCTCGAGCAGTTTATTTTACTCCTGCAGAAAGAGACTTAATCTATGCAAGTCAATTAGCATCATTCATATCTGCAGAAGATGATTTTGATGAAGATGAATTTTTTTATGAAAACTTTTATGCTGATGAATTTGGTATTGGTGACTTAAAAATTAAAGCTATGCATAAAATACGAGAAAGTGATCATTTCGATATATATATTGGTGGTTTTGTAATTTTACCCATCGCTAAGGCAATTCAACAAGAAGTTTATGGTAACTGGTTTCCACAAAATAATAATCGTGCATATTTAAATTTATGTACAATAGATCCACAAGCAATTACCGAAAAAAATTATGATGATATTGCAAATTTTTTCATTGATGCTTTACAAAAATTAGATTCAAATATTTTATTTCCTCTGCTTGGAAATAATCATCATGTCGTAACAGCTCCAAGTTGCAATATCAATTGTTACATGACAGAGCATTGGAAATTTTGTGGTGATTATTCATTTGAAATTCCATTACGAGCTCACGAACAAAGATTTTATAAAGCCACTCAATCCACAGGAGCATTTAATACTCAAATTAACGCTCTGATTGATAATTATACAGATCATGGAGACAGTACCGAGCTTGTTCTTTTTGCAAATGAAAAAATTCAAGATATGTTTTTCCCTTATGTTTTTGATACCTTAGTTTTACCTGGACTTATTATTAATAGTACCAATCAATTTGTGGTTACTCATAATAATTGGGATCTACAGTTTGGTGGTAACTATTGGTACCAAGCAAAAGAACAAATTACCGCTCCAGTGCTTAGCACAAAATATGATCTTGCTGTTGTACCTGCAGCTAGCGCTGCACAAGGAAAATTATTTGGACAATATAACTATAACTTTGATTGGGATAATCACTTCTGGTCATTGTCAGCATATACTGATATAACTGTATGGAATTCTGGCATTGGAAATGATTACACGCTTGGCTTAAAAATTGATTGTAAATTTTAAAAATTATCAGGAAATTAAATTATGAAAAAATCATACATATTAACATTGTTCCTTCTTTTACAAGTAAATAGTGCGCAACCAAACATAATATTAAACAGTCCTTTACTAAAAATCGCAGATAATGCTGGTATTTTCAATGGACCAATTATTGATATACTTTTAACTCGACTCAATATTATCGCACTCATTCAAGGTGAAAAAGAGTGGAATGGAGCTGTCATGAAACTTCATGTTAATGAAAATCCAGATCTTACTTTAACAGCATACTGTAGACGACCTGAAATAATTTTTGGTGCAACTTTCGTTGCAATAACACCAGATAATGAATCTTTAACCGAACTCACAACAAAAGAGCAACAGCAATCTGTTAACCAATATTTAAAAACTATAGAAAATAAATCTTTATACGAACGTCAAATGTCAGCTAACTTGCATGGAGCTTTCACAGGATCTTATGCAGTAAATCCTGTCAGTAAAGATCTTTTACCAATTTATATTTCTGATTATGCTGTAGAGTGTTTTGATTCAAGACAATCTCAAACTCGAATTGGTGTTCCTGCTCATGTGAGCAAAGATTTTGATTTTGCAACTCATCACAAAATTCCATTAAAAGTAGTCGTAAATATCGCTGCTCAATATGAAGGAAAACATGATGATTTTGGACCTATTGTTGCAGCACCTCTTTTTGATAAAAATAATAATTTAAAAGAAGCTTATCTTGGTGAGTATCGTGAATGCGTTATAACGCATAGCAATTTTTTAACTAATGCACCATTAAAAGATGCAGCAGCACTTGTTATACAATATCTCGAAGAACACTCTCTTGGTTATGCTCATAAAGAATTATTACGATATGAATATAATAATAAAGAGTATGCAATTAAAGATATTGCTAAAATTGAAGCAGCTCTATACAAAAATCCAACTCCATCAGAATATACAACTGAACAAAAAAATGCTTTACGAGTAATTCTTATTCATGCTCAAGCAGACTTTTTAGAAATCGTAGAAAAATTTATAATTAATATAAAAAACACGCGTTCATTAATGACAGCTTTGATTGAAGAGTCTTGTACTTTACGAAAAAACCCTGATTGTTATTTGCTTAAATGGACTCATTTTAATGGATCTGAAAGCGAAAAAGATGTTTTCCGTAGAGATATAACCAGTTCAAAAGAATTAACTATTTTTTGCAAAGATCTTATTAATTTTTTAAGTGATTTAGCTCATAGTTGTCCTAACGCCTTAAATAGCATTGCTCAATAAATTATGAATGAAGATGAACTATTTGGCCTTGTTGATCGTTTTGTATTTCAAAATAATGAAACAGGCTTTGGAATATTAATATTAAAAACAAAAGAAAAACTACCAGTCACAGTCACTGGTAGTTTTGTTAATATCCATGAAGGACAAGAGCTTTACGTTAAAGGTTCTTGGAGCTATAATCAAAAATTTGGTAAACAGTTTCAAGCAACAAGTTATTATTCTAAACTTCCTAATAATATTTCAGGACTTAAAAAATATCTTGGATCTGGTCTTATCAAAGGTATTGGTAAATCATATGCTGAAAAAATTGTTAATCATTTTAAAGAACAAACATTAATCATCATTGATACAACACCTCAAAGACTTTCTGAAATTCCTGGTATTGGTTCAAAACGACTTGAACAAATTATTCAATCTTGGAGTGATCAAAAATACATTGCAGAGATAATGATATTTTTGCAAGAAAAAGGAGTTACAACAAGCTATGCAACAAAAATTTATAAAAAATATAGAAACAACTCTATCGCTTTTTTAACAGAAGATCCTTATCGTCTTATTTATGATATTTGGGGAATTGGATTTAAAACAGCTGATATGATAGCTCAAAATTTAGGTTTTGAATTATCTTCAGTAAAACGTATTAAAGCTGGTATTCTTTTTAATCTTCATGAAGCTACCAAACAAGGACATCTCTATCAAGAGCTTTCAAATCTCAAGAACAGCACTTTTAAACTGCTAGATCTTCATAACGATCTGCATGCATCACAAATGAAATATGCTTTACATCAATTACATGATGAAGAAAAAGTTAAATTAATCACCTACCAAGAAGAACATTTCTTAACAACTACTCCATTTTATTTTTCTGAAAAAAGTCTTTCAACTAAAATACAAGCTTTAGTTGAATACCCCTCTCCTCATACATTTAATATGAATGAATTATATAAAAAGTTACAAACTCATCAACATGTAACTTTAAATGAGTATCAACAACTTGGTGTTTTGAGTACATTTGAAAATAAAATATCTGTAATTACAGGTGGACCAGGAACAGGTAAAACAACAGTAATTAAAGCCTTACTCACACTTTTAGAACAAGAAAACTTGCGTTATAAACTTGCTGCACCAACTGGTCGAGCTGCAAAAAAAATGATGGAAGGAACTGGAAGACCAGCAACAACTATTCATCGTTTATTAGAAATTGATCCTTCAAATATGCAATTTAAACATAATGATAAAAATTCACTTCAAGTTGATTTTTTAATTATCGATGAAGCATCAATGATTGATGTTTTTCTCGCTTTAGCGATTGTTAAGGCCGTTCCACTACCAGCACATATTGTTTTCATTGGAGACATTCATCAATTACCCTCAGTTGGTCCAGGAAATTTTTTGCATGATCTTATTGCAAGTAAAAAAGCTCCTACAACAACATTGTCACATATTTTTCGCCAAGCTCAAGATAGCATGATTATTATTAATGCTTACAGAATAAATCAAGGTGAAATGCCTACAACAGATTTACCTGACTGTAAAAAAGATTTTTATTTTATCAAAGAAGATAAACCTGAAAATGTTATGGGATACATTAAAAAAATATTACTAGAGAAATTACCCCAATATAAAATTCATCATTCTCAAGCTATTGTTCTATCTCCTATGCATAAAGGAGCGGTTGGTACACAACAACTCAATCATGAATTGCAACAATTATTAAATCCAACAGAAAAGTTATCTTTATCATATGGTGGAGTAACATTTAAACTTAATGACCGAGTTATGCAAGTAAAAAACAACTATGATAAAAAAGTTTTCAATGGAGACATTGGAGTTATCGATACGATTAATATTGAAGAAAAAATAATATCAATTTCATTTGATTATACTCATGCTGTTTATTCATTTGATGAATTAAATGAACTATCGCTTGCCTATGCATTAACAATTCATAAAAGTCAGGGTTCAGAGTATGATGCCGTTATTATTCCAATTTTCATGCAACATTTTACACTCTTGCAAAGAAATTTAATATATACAGCCATTACACGTGCCAAAAAATTATGTTTTTTCATTGGCCAATCAAAAGCAATAGCTATGTCAGTCAAAAATAATAAAACAACTGAACGCATTAGTTTTTTGAATCAATTTTTAACAGAAGATGTATCATGTCGATAATGAAATCATTACATTATACTATTGCTATAATAGGCATAATATCCAATTCAATGTATGCAAAAAATGATCTATTTACAATCATGATCGATCCTGCTGGTGACGCAAAGCATACTGGCAGATTAATTCAAGATACGCTGGAGCGAGGTGTTTCTTTACAATGTGCAGAAGAATTAAAAAAAATTATTATGCAAAAATATACCAATGTCCGTGTTATTTTAACACGTGTTCCTGGTGAAACTATACAACCATTACAAAATGCATCATTTGCCAATCGCTTAGATGTTAATTTATATCTCAGTATTTATTTTTATTATGAACAAGATACGCCTTCATACATCACCTTGTATCACTATTTAGAAAATCCTATTGTTGATTTTTGGCATAAACCAATTGATCTATTTTTTTATAATGTTAATCAAGCTCACCTTATAAATTTGTCAAAAACAACACAATATGGTCTAGATTTTTTACAAGTATTACAAAATAAAAAAATATCAAAATATTTTGAAGCTCGAGGTTTTTTTGGAATTCCATTTAAACCACTTATTGGAATCAAGGCGCCTGCTCTTGCCGTTGAAATTGGTTTAAAACATAAAAATGACTGGAAAAATATTATTGATCCACTCGTCCAATCAATTGAAAAAATAATATTATGAAATTTAGAACTACACTAAAATTAATCTGTATATCTTTTATAATGGGCATTGTTTTATATGCTTATCAAAAAGAATGGATAATAATCATTCCACCACATGCAACAGCCGTTCATGAATATGAATCATTTGATCAAGCTTTACAACATCACAAAGTTTCAATATTCTTTTTTAAACATAAACAATGGCATACTGAAGAAATAAATATTATTTGGTCAAACGATACTGCTCAAAATATAAAAACTGTAACCAATAATTGGTTAATGCTACTTGAAGATGAAAAAATTATTGATAAAGATGTTCAAGTAATTTCATCGATTATATCACCATCAAAAGAACTTTTCTTATCCTTCAATAAAGATCCTTTTAATAAACAAGATTCAACATATACAAAGCTTGTGATTATTGAAGGACTATTAAAAACTATCAATGCTAATAAAATAGCTGTACAATCAGTTCGTTTTTTAATTCATCATCAGCCTATTATCGATGATCACCTTAATTTTTCAATATCTTGGCCAATAACAGGATTTTTAAAGAATGCATAATTATTGACTTTTTTTCTTTTATTTTTTTACATTAAAAAAATAAAAGAAAGTTAATGTTTATGGTTTATAATTTTTTAATTTCTCAAAAAATGTCTGATTTTTTGAGAAAAACAATCATTCTTCATATTGTTTGCTTAATTTCTAAAATATTACAAATGCATTTTTTACCTAATGCAACTAATATCAGATTTATTATTGAAAAAACAGCACAAATAAGTTTTTTAATAACAGCACTTGCAGTTATTCCACTAACTTTTAAATTTATTAAAAGAAAGTATCCGACCTTAATCAATAAAAATAGATTACTTTGGATCACTATCGTAACATCTATCTCTACGTTCTTTATTTTTATTTTACATATAAACCATAGAATGGAATTTTATATTCATACCAATATAAATCATCATCCAAATATTATATATTTGATAACGTTTGTTGTAACTTTACTATTTTGTGATTTATTGTATTCAATTAAACAATATAAAAAACATAAAATTATGTCTTTAGATAGCCGTATTTACAATATACTTCGTGTCTTTGGATATAAATATTTCATTGTAATTATCTCATATATCAAAGCATTTAATCTGCCAGAACTGCGTGCATCAAACACCATCATTACAACTACAATCAAATCATTATTTATGATATATGTAACATTATTATTTTGTATTTTACTTGCTCTCTGGTTAGGTCATTTTGCATACTATCTTTATTATTTTAAAAAAAATGGAAATAAAAAATGATTCGTAATTTATTCACAAATGAAACCTTACCAAAATATTTCAAAGGTAGCATGATTTTATATGTTGTATGCTTACTTGCAATTATCATACAAATTATTTATGCACCCAATTATATCTTTTTAGAGCAAATAATTGATGTCATATCTAATCTCAATTTACTTTTTATAGTAGTAATAGTAATAGCTAAGATTTTACTTCTTACGACAATGCATCATAAAAAATTCATATCAAAGTATAAATTTATAATTATGATGTTTAATTTTTTAATTACGATGATTGTATTGTGGCTTTTTGTTATTCATCATCATATAGAAAAAGATGTTATAGAATTTTATAGTCAAGTTTCAACAACTTCTTCACACTATAATATGACAACAATTATAATTTTTAGCTTAATATTGATGATTCTGTTATCAGATTTATATACAGTTATAGAAGAACATAACAAAGAAAATTTCACATCAATAAAATCCATAACATGGACGATCCTTTATATATTAATAAAACAATATATAATCATTGGATTATCATTACTAGGATTCGTAGATTTAAAACTGTTACACAGTTTTATAACATCTACTACGCATAGTATTTATGTAATGTCATTGTTATATTTTCATCTCTTTATCTATATATTTATTATTTCATCTACAATTGTAGCTGGATATTATATATATAATCATTTTTTTAATATTAAAAAATTTTAAATATAAGCTACTTTACAGATATTATTATATATCTATATAATGATTGTAATTAATTAAAAAAAGGAGAAATTCATGTTTAAAGATTACTTAAAGAATATAAGTGCTGAAAGCAAGGGAATAATTGCTTTCATTCTTGGAATTATATTAATACTTGGAACACTTGGAAAGCTAGGGATATTACAAGGTATGCTAGATTTTATTATGATCATCATGGCCATTATTTTAATAATTTGGGGACTACAAACAAGTAATGGATATGTTAAAATAAAAAAATATTTAAAAGAAAATAAAAAATAAAATTATTTAATTTCTGCAAGGATACAGCAATACTTTATATTATTGCTGTATCCTTTTTTGATTTATTTCATCTTAACATTCATTGTATACTCAGCAACCTGAATACCTTTTGCTTTCAATCGAGAAGCAATAGTCATGCGAATATCACTTGAGATAGTCCACTGCTCTAATGTATTATGAGAACTAATAAAACCTCTAACCATAAAAACATAACCGTGATCACTAAAATCATCTACACGAATTAATGGTTCTGGAACTTTTAAAACATCCGGATTGTCATCAAGAATTGTATATAAAATGCTTTTAACTTCTACAAGATCAGATGCAAAAGGAACCGTAAACACAATATCATCAAAAGCTATAAAACCTCGTGTATAATTCCAATTATAAATTGATGAATTTAATATTTTTGAATTTGGCACAATAATGGTTACTGAATTTTTTCTACGTATAATTACAGAACGTGGCCCAATTTTTTTGACAACTCCTAATACTCTATCTTCAAGTTGAATGAGATCGCCAACTTTAATTGGACGTTGAACTAAAATAAAAAAGTAGGCAACTACATCAGAAAAAAGATCTTTAAAGGTCCAACCAAATGTTACTAATCCAATACCTAGAATATAACCTACTATAAAACCAAGCCCTTCTCGCTCTAAAATTATAAATATTGTTGAGATAATAATAATATATCGCGATATTGTCATAATAGTATCTTGCATACCAGGATCAACATATTGAATTGTAAATACTCGTTGAAGAACATAATTTCTAAATAAATATGCAATAAACACACCGATAAATGGAGATAGCAAGAGACGAATACATCCAGCAACTCTAATAAATTCTAATTTAGATCCCGCGGCACCATAATAAATTGGATAATTTAAAAAACGTTTAAATTGAAAGATTTCAACAGGATATCCCCATATTTTAGCTATAAAATAAGTAGCTAAAACAATAGATACAAAAAAGAAAGAAATAACAAACATTGCATACCAAGTCTTGGCATAATTAAACCGTTCCTTACTACCAAACTCTCCATTTTCTTTAAAGAACATCCAAGATGACATAGACTTAATCGCATTATGAACAAAATACATACTACCTAGTAAGATAACAGATATAGTACTATTAAAAATCACATACCACATTAAATGACCATAACCACCAAGATATGGATCACTCAATATCAATAATATAATGCAAAAAAGTGATAGTAAATAATAATATCTATTAATTAAATTTGAAATTTCATCAAAATAAATATTTGTTTTTGGAATTATATTTAATAATTCTTCTTTTTCAATCGAAAAAACCACTGAAATAAAAATAACTACATGATATAAACGTAATAAAATTATTGGAAATTCAGATTGTTGATATACCATGACCAACATAAACATTTTTCTAAAAAACAGTATCAAAATAGTTGAAATTGAGAAAAATGAAAATATCCATTGAAAACGATCTTCAAATGACTTGCCTAGTAAAAGAAAATCATTTGAACGATTAAACTTTAACAAATACAATAAAAAAGATCGGGAAGTATAAATTAAAAATAAAATTGATCCAACATAAAAAGCAAGTGTAAACACAATTGAAAATTGATGAAAATTCAATAATCCAAAAAGTAGTGACCATCCGAATATAGGTCCCAATGTTTTTTGTAAAAACCCTGACATTACAGCAATAATTCTACTTAATAAAAAAACTCCTTGCATGTCTTGCGGTACATTTATCAATGCATTATTCAACAATGGCAGCATAGCTAATAAAAAAACATACAAAAAATATAAAAGTATGCTTAATAATATATATAGAATGAATTGTGATGTAGATTGTGTTACAAAATTATAAGCATCATCTAAAAAATGAAACTTAATAATATACTCTTCAAGCAATCCATAAATGTTATACGTAAAGGTTATCAAGTTAGGAATAATTTCTTTAATACCATGCCATGTAACTGCACGATTCGATCTATGCCACAATCCAATTAAATCTAATTCTTGTAACATAAAATTAGCAAGTGCGAGTGAACTTTCTTTTTTCTCAATTAAAACAGCATATTGCTCACTTAATCTTAAAGACAAGTCACCTTGCTGATCAATACTTTTTAATGCTTTGGTCAGTAAAGCCAAGCTATCATTATATTTTTTCTGATTCGCAGCAACTTCATTTGGTGAATACGATTTAAAATGCTCTTGATATTTTTTAATATTTTGTATTTTTTTATATTGAGACTTAATGAAGCTATGTAATTCTATGGTACGATCTTGATATAATTTTATCGTATTTTGAATAGAAACTTTTAATTCCTTATAATGTGCTCGTAAAATCTCTAAATGATCATTATCGCGAAATTTAGATTGTGTAATGGCATATAATGATTGCACAGCATCCTCTAATGATTGAGCTGATTCAAGTATTGCATCTTGTTTTAAGGTTTCTACACGAACTTCTTCAATCATCTGGTCAACAACTGCAACTTTTTCTAACGCCAAAGAAACTGAAAAGCCAGCAAATCCATCATGTATTGAATCAACTGGTATCTCCCAATCTTCAACTTGTCGAATATTAGAAAGCGAAATTTTATAACGATTACTCAATTTATCAACTTCTTCTTGCATATGTTTTTTTTGATCTGCAAGATCAGTTCTTTTTTTCATGAGATCAATTTTTGATGCTTGAACTATTTTTTTCACGCGGTCATTTTCATGTTGATATTCTATAACATCTTGTTTATCAACTTTCATTCGATTTCGCATTGAAACTAAATTTGCCTCAAGACTATTTTTATCATAAGTTGTTACAAACATTTGTGAATTAATGAATTCGACATGTAAAGCATGTTCCTCAAGGCGCAATGAATCTAATTCCCGCTCTTGCAATAAAACTTCTTTTTCTAAATCAGCTATTATTAATTGATTTTTAACATCATCTTGTGATTTTTTTAAAACATCAATATATTCATTGATTGCTTTAATTTCCTTATCTTTACTTGCTATAAAACCTTCAGTTCTCGTAACAATTAACTCTTCACTTTCCTTTTTTAAAACTAATCGAGATAAAGCTTCTTTTTCGAGCATAATTCTGTGAGTTAATATTTGCAAATCAGAAAATGCATATAATGATTTCTCTTCAATACGCTCATCTTTATTAACAGATAAAAAATATTGATCAAGATATTCAATATGTTGTTTCATGTATTCAATAATTTGTTGATGAGCTTCACGAATATCAGGTAATATTTGATACTTTTTATTTAATAAATCTAATTTTTTTGATAAAAAATCATCATTATTATTAGAAGCAATTGATTTAATTTGATCAATTTCTTTTTTTACGTTATCCACTTGTTTGTCGATAGATTCTGACGATAACTTAGTTTTTTCTAAAAATGATTTGTATTCTACTTTCAAACGATCTAACATATCCTTTTTCTGAGCAGAATCTTCACCAATGAAAAATTTAATATTCGAACTACCTAAAGGCATGACAGTATCTTTGATAGTATCTAAACCAACTGGTGATAAAGTAATTCCTGATGCAAAAACAGGTGTCAATATCAAAAATAATAATAATTTATGTCTGTTTTTATTCATAATTATTCCTACTACTTTTTTTTTATTTTTTATATACTTTTTTATATTTTTTTGAAGAATTATAATATCTTAATACATACTTATATGCATAGTCTATATTTATCTTATAATGCAATCATTACGATACTTTAAACCATAACATAATTGTTATAAAAATAAAAAACATACTTCAATAGAGTTACATACAAGATAATTGATAATAATTAAGCTTGATTACTATTCCAACAATAATCTAAACCTTTATGTAATATTTGATTAAGATCTTGATTGTTTAATCGATAACTTTGCATAACAACTTGATACAGTTGTTTATCTTCAGGAAAAACACCCAGATATAAAAACATTTTCAAAAGACATATCTTTTTTTGTTCAACAGACAGCAGGTCAAGTTGCTTATAAATTTCTAAAAACAAATCAAAAACGTCGGTAGTAACACTTTGCCATGGTGCAAAATTTAAACATATTTTTAATAAATCATGAATAAAATACAGATCATAACGATCTTGATCAAATGGAATAAAATAAGCATCTATAAAATCACATGTATAAGATGACTCTCTTTTTGTTATATTACAAAAAATTAAAGATCCATTACAAAGACGTGATGCTTCTTGTTTTTCAGAGATAAATAAATTTATTTTACCAAATTGTTCATGCAAAAGAGTAACTTTATTTTTTTTAGGAAAATAATTTTTTAATACTATAGCATGACAAATCAAGAACTCTCCAATCAATATAAATATTATTATAATTGTACAATTTTATCATATTCAGTAAAATTGCAACAATGTAATTTCAAAACAATAATAATAAATGTTCTCAATGCAAAAGGAAGTCCGCCATGAAACATCTTTGGTTATCAAGTTTTTATATTATTTTAGCATCTTCATCTTGTTATAGTTCTGCCGTAAAAGAAGAACCTACACTTCAATTTGATACAGAATTAGATCACGATGAATTTACAAATATTCCTATAGATGAACAAGCTCAAGTTACAACAAATCAAAGAAAACCTTTATGGGGATTTCCTGTAATTACTAAAGTCAGAAATTCTTTTTCATCTGCAAAAGCAGAACCTCTATCAAATCAAACAGTAAAAGAAGAACCTTTAGATGCATCACCTAAAAAATCAGTTTCTACAAATTCATTCACCATGGTCGGGGATAATGGATCTTCAACTCACAGTTCTTCAGCAGACCTTCAATCTACCACAGTAAGCCCAGAAATTTCAAATCAATTCGATTCTTCCATGAACAATTGTATTTCAAAGAAAAATGCAGGCTCTGTATCTTCAACACATAGCTCTACAGATGATTTTCAATCAGGAATAGCAATTCAAGAATTAGCAAAGCAAGCTTTAAATAAAGTTGATTCAATCGAAGATCTTCTTCAAAGAGTCAGTTCTCCTGACATAACAACTGCAATCATTGCAGCTGCTTCCATATCACAAAAATTAAATCAAGGGGATATTGATCAATTAACATCTTCGTCATTTACTGATGATGAATCTCATGATGACACGCCAATGAGCCCTCTTCATATTGACTCATCAAAATCTTTTTCAAACAATAATAGCAATGCTACACAAACAGTTGAATCGAATTATTACGACTATACAAATTTATATAATTTATGTTTTGGTTGCTGTGTAAAAAAACCATCTGAACTCAACAAATCCCCCCAATCTGAAACGAATAATACGTCTCAATTAACAATAATAAATCAACCTGGATTGACTGATGATGACGAAGCAAAAAAAAAAATTGATTTAAACAATATATCAAATTCAATTATAAATGCAGTCATGAGAATTTAATTCTCTTTAGAATAACAAATTATATAATAATAGTTGCATCTAGAGAGTAAAACATGAGCCAACTGCAATCTCTTCGTTTTAAATGAATAGATTTTAATTCATAAAAAATGTATTCTAAAAGAAAAGCAATTTTTTTATGAAAAATAGAATTTTTATTAGATAAGGAATATGTACACGATGGATCAGTCAAAACTGAGAAATGTCGCTATTATAGCACACGTTGATCATGGTAAAACGACTATGGTTGATGAAATATTCAAACAAAGTGATTCTATGCAAGCTCATCATGTTATTGAAGAGCGTTTAATGGATTCAATTGATCTTGAAAAAGAACGTGGAATTACCATTAAATCAAAAAATGGTTCTTGCATGTATGATGGTTACTTTATTAACATTATCGACACTCCAGGTCACGCTGACTTTGGTGGAGAAGTTGAGCGCGTTCTCAAAATGGCTGACGGAGTACTTTTTCTTGTAGATGCTGCTGAAGGTCCAATGCCTCAATCTTTCTTCGTTTTGAAAAAAGCTGTTGCATTAAACTTACCTGTTGTTGTTGTTGTAAACAAAATTGACAAAGAAACAGCTCGTATTGAATGGGTTATTGATCAAGTTTTTGATCTTCTTGTTGGTCTTAATGCTCCAGATGAAATCTTAGATTTCAAAGTTGTATACGCTTCAGCTAGAAATGGTTGGGCTACAACTGACTACAATGTAAAAACAGATAATATTAAAGCAATTTTTGATGCTATGATCAATTATCTTCCTGCACCAAAAGGTGACCCTAAAGGTCCTTTCCAAATGCTTGTAAGTTCAATTGATTATTCACCATTTATGGGTCGTTTAGCAGTTGGAAAAATCACCTCTGGATCTATTACAGTTGCAAACAGTGTTGTTGCAGCAACAGAAACAAGTGTAGGCGCTCCAATTCGTGTATCAAAATTATACAGATTTGAACGTAATAAACATATAGAGATTGAAACTGCTTCAGTTGGTGAAATTATTGCTGTTGCTGGATTTAAAGATGTTTTAGTAGGTCAAACTGTTACGAGTGCATCAAATCCAATTCCACTTCCATCATTCAAAATTGATCCACCAACAGTATCTATTAAATTTTTACCAAATGACTCACCTCTATCAGGTCAAGAAGGTGAATTTGTTACAAGTCGTCAACTTCGTGATCGTTTACATCGTGAACCTTTATCTGACATTGCTATGCAAGTTGAAGATGATGGTGTCGGATTTAAAGTTTCTGGCCGTGGCGAATTGCATCTTTCGATTTTCATCGAAAAATTACGTCGAGAAGGTTATGAATTTCAAGTATCTCGTCCTGAAGTTATTTTCCAAATGATTGATGGAAAAAAATCAGAACCATATGAAACAGTAACTATCGATGTTTCAACTCAATACATTGGTAAAATCATTGAAGCCATGGGTACACGTAAAGGTCAAATGACTGATATGAGAGAAGATGGACTTATGACTCGTTTAATCTATCAAATTCCAACTCGTGGTATTTTAGGTTATCAAGCTGACTTCATGATGGATACCAAAGGTATGGGTGTTATGAGTTCTGCATTTGATAAATATGGTCCTTACATTGGTGAAATTAAACTTCGTCAAAATGGTGTAATGATTGCTATGGAAAGTGGTAAAACAACAGCATATGCTCTTGCAGGTCTTGAAGACCGTGGTCAATTGATCATGGGTGCTGGTGAAACCATTTATGAAGGTCAAATTGTTGGAAAACATTCAAGAGACAATGATTTAACAGTTAATGCTTGTAAAGGCAAAAAACTAACAAACATGCGTGCTTCTGGATCTGATGATTCAACTGCATTGCAACCTCATTTAAAAATGACTTTAGAGCAATGTTTATCATACATCACCGATGAAGAGCTGATTGAATTCACTCCAAAATCTATTCGTTTAAGAAAAATTTTCTTAAATGAAGGTGAACGAAAACGTAATAAAAAGAACTAAACTATACAGTTTAATCTTTTATCGAATATAAAAAGGGAATCTGCAAAGATTCCCTTTTTCGTTGTTAGAAACAATCATACAACACATCCAAAACAAGGGTACCCTTTTGTGATCTATTCAACCTCTTGGTATAATTATACCAAGAATCAATTGTAATGATTTTAAAAAATAAGGAATTTTCATGAAAAATAATATAATTGCTTTAATACTTTTAGTTACGTGCCATATAAATTTATTATTTTCTGAACAAACAACAACTGATCATACTATTACTGTTTTTGTACATGGAACATATCCAGTAGGAAAATTATTACGCATTTCACCAGGTAGACCATTGGTATATTGTCCTCAGGGTCTTTCGTTGGCAAAAGACCTTCCAAAGTACTATCACTTTCACACGATGGTTCAAGGTTGTGTGGACTTAAATAAAAACTTATATTCATTCGATCAATTTTATATTTTTGGATGGAAATCTGAAAAAGTTTATGATTCTGTTCGAAAAGAAGCAGCACAAGACCTTGTACAAGGCTTAGAACCAATTGTAAAGCAATATTATTCCAATCATGGAGTGCAACCCAAAATTCGATTAATAGGATTTTCCCATGGTGGTAATGTTCTTTTACACACGGCACATTATTTACCTTTGATTATTAAAAATAATGAAATAAGAGTTGAAGTATGGCTTTTTGGTACGCCTGTGCAACAAGCAAATTGTAATTTAGTAGATAGCAAAAACTTTCATAAAATTTATTCCATTTATTCAGAAAAAGATTGGATACAAAGAATGGATCCACAAGGTTTATATACAAAAGATTTATGTAAAAAACATTTTTGGTCAGATAGAATGTTCGATGAAAATGCACAATGTACTCAAGTTAATTTCACCATTAATAAAAAATCAATAGGACATGTTCGTTACCGCACTATATTTAAGCATTTCCCTTCGATTCAAGAATTAATTGAAACAGAAAGTAAAAAATCTAATTCAAAATTAATTGCTATCGATTTACCAATTCACAAAAAAAAGAAGGTGAAACGACATAAAAAATAATTTTAAAAAACCTATGAGATCCAAAGGAATCATATGTATAAAACTCTATCAAACATTTGTAATATTTTTACAAACATCTTATAATCGCAATGAAATATAATAACATTATTCAAACATAAAGGTTGTCAAATGAAAATGAATTTCAAAATTTTAGTATTGTTATCGCTATATTCTTCTATTACTATGCAAGCAAGTTCATTAACGACACTGTTGCAGTATACAGTACCAATCATATCAGGAATAACTGGATATAAATCTTATCAAGATGCGAATGATTTTCGTGCTTTATCTAAATCTTATCGAGATCTGGGTGATTATAAATTACTCAAAGGTTCAGGCTCTTCTGAGATATCCTATCAATTTGCTTTGATATCTTTAGCGATGGCTGGCTCATCTATTTGGTATTCAAATAATAATATCAATCTGGAAAAAGATATAGCATCTCATCATGCTATTATATCAACTGGACTTGCAATTCTTACTGTAGGTACTTATATATATGGTCATAAAAAATTAGAACTTGCAAAAAAAGTATAACAAGTGAAAAACGCTTTGTTATTAATATTAAAAGCACAAGAATTTAAATAAAATTTAATGCAAGAGACTGTAACAGTATCAATATAAAAAAATTGGGTTAGGTATTTACTTAAAAATATTTAACCCAATTTTTTTATAAAATATTAGACTATCGTTGCAATGAATCTAACAAAGATTTTTTAGTAATTGATGTGCCCACTAAAAGTTCAATTAATTGGTGAGGATCTTGACTACCTCCATGAGCAAGCAATGCAGAGTACAGTTTTTGTCCAACTTCATTATTCGTAATTCCATGCTCATGAACATATTCAAACAACCCTGCTGCCAAAACTTGAGACCAAACATAACCATAATAATGGGATCCATAGGTTACTAAATGTTCAAACCCTGCTTCAAAGTAATTATCTGAATGATACTCTACATCAAACCGAACTTTTTTATATAATTTTTCAACTATTTCATGTGGATTTTCATGATTATGAATTCGGCCAAAATCAAGAGAAATTAATGATAATAAACATTGTCGTTGTAATAAACTTGCTCGACCAAATTTTTCAGCTTCAATAATTCTTTGTACCATGACATCTGATAAAGGCTGCTTGGTAGTATAATGCTGGCTAAACTTTTTAATCATTTGTGCATCATCCATCCACATTTCTAATAATTGTGAAGGAACTTCAATAAAATCTCGTGGTCCATTTGATCCTGCAAGATCAACGAATTCCGTTGCTCCAAATAATTCCTGGAGAGCATGCCCAAATTCATGGAATAATAGTTTAACATCATGATACTCAAGTAACGTATCTAGTCCCGGTGCTGCTTTTACAAAATTGGTCACAATTGTAGACAAACCACTACATGCAAGATTACAGTCATCTGCAATAGCAGGTATGACACTCATTTGACTTGCTTGCTCAGATTTACCTGGGCGAGCATATAAATCAAAAATAATATATCCAATAATTTTATTGGTTTTTAACAGTCGGACTCTTAAACATGTTAAATCTTTATGCCATAATCCTTTCGAATCAACTGCATCAAATGATAAAGCAAAAAATTGACCAAACTGCTGTTCAATCTGCTTTATCACATTGTTTATTGGAAAATATTCTGCAATCGCTGATGCGTTAACATTAAAATGTTTTTTACGATAAACTGATCTTACAAACGATTCATCCCAAGGTTCTAATTTTCCAGATGATGATAATGAAACTGATGGTGGTAAATCATAAACTAATTGTTTAAATTCTTTTGCAACAATTTTATTTGTTTGAATGGTCATATCTTCAATAAAATCTTGCGCTCGCTGTACACTTCCAACCATTTGTAATGCACATTCATATGCTGCAAAATTTGGATATCCAACTAATCGAGCATATTCATTACGTTTTTCCAATAATTTTACTAAAATCTCTTCGTTTTTTGGATAAGCGCGTCGATTAAATTCTAAGAAAAACTTTTTACGAGTTGCTTCAACCGTACAGTTTTCTAAAATATTAAAAAATGAATCATAATTTAATGGGATTTTATATCCCTGTTTATATTGTAACAAATTAGCAAGAAAACAATCTGGCACCCCTGCAAGATCAGGTTTTTTGCATAAAATAGATCCATTATGGTTTAAAATTTGAGAACAAAATTGACCCTCTAAATTATTAATTTTTTTAGATAAATGATGTAATTCTGATATCAACATCGGCGATAAATTTGCACCTTCATGTTCAAGTCGATTAATTGATTTTTGTAGAAATTTTCGAACTGACATAGTCTTGCTCTGATCATCATGACCATGCTGAGCATATTGTTGAAATGCTTGTAATAACACTGGGTTACGCACTAAATGATCATCTTTATATTGTTGTAATACAATGACTGCATGATTTGCTGCGGAACGAACATGAGGATCATCACTTAACATTGCAAGTGTTGATAACATTTGCAAATGCATCATAAATTTAAACTTGGCATTATCATACACTCGAACCGTATTATGAAAATTACGATCCATTGGATCTACGTCTTCAATAGCTTTAATCATATCATGTATAAGTGTTGTTGATTTATTTTTCATAACAATAACCTGATGGACATTTTTTGGGAAAATATCAATGATAGATTGCCAATCCAATCGACTGCATAAACGCATTTCAGGACTTTTAGAATAATGACATCCAGCCAGAAAAATCAATAATAAAATTCCGTATAAACGTTTCATTGGCATCCTTAATCTAAAAAATATAGTACATTTGTAGCATGATATCATAAAAACTTTTTTCTTCTCAATAATTTACCCATGTTTTTTACATAGTTTCAAATTGGATTAATGATAAAATAGTATGATGTCCAAATACGGCATAAAATTATCAATCTTTTTATATTTTACTTGCATTACAAATGCAAAAAAAAATATCATTAATAGTAAGAAAAATATTAATCTCAATATAAGACAAAATTAACTATTTTTTTAAGAATTTATAAACAAATTAAAAACAAAAAAAGAGGATATGGACAGGCAATGACTATCAAACTCACATTATTAATCAAATTATTACTTACAACGTCAATTTGTTATGTCATTGAAAAACAGTTCCATGAAGTATCATCGACAATTAATCTACAGCAGATTCAAATAAACATAGTAAATTCATTATAAATTATTATAAAAAAATCAATATTTACAACAGTATAGACTTCTCTTAAAATATATTTTTTTCTTGCATTCTTTTATATTTTCAATTTATGATGCTGGTATATTATTTTCTTAAAAAAGGAATGAAGTTATGAAAAATATTAAAGTACTATCAATACTTATGTTGATGGCTGCGACAAAAATGCACGGATCAGCTGGATCCGAATTTGATCAAAATGAATTTTTGAATCGTATAAACAAATCTCAAGAATTGTCACATCTGTTATCACAACAAGCACGACATCTACAGGCACTACAAGAATTTTCAGACATGGTACAAACGAGTAAACATTCTGCAAGTCGTAAACACCCTATGATGAGTATGCATGATGTACGAGCTTCTCTCGATACACCACAATCATCAGATGCAACTCGTATTCCAAATGCCACCCAAGATTTTCATTCTAGTGTACAAGCACAACATGATGGACTAGAATCATCAGATATGAATCGAATGGTAAAATGCGATAAAGAAGCAGCGGACAAACAAACATTTATGAGTCAAATGGTAGAATATGATCCACAATTAGCAGAAAACTTTCAAAACTCCCTACTAAGACCACCTACTGTAGATCCTAGTTATACAGAAAGACTACATCAATTCATATTTAGTCAAGAAACTCCTGAAGTCATAAAAGTTCGACAAGCAATGAAAGAAAAAGGACAAGGACCAGATACACCAGGCCTTGTACAAAAATTACATAATTATTTCAATGCTGATGCAATTGCTCTCAATCAACAATCTGCTCACCAAATAATTGATACCATGTTGGCTGAAACAAATGAAGCATTACATAAAGCATCTGACGCAAAAGATCTCAGAAATATGGAGCTAATAGGTCAAAAAGTAACAACAATTAAAAAACTACAAGACGCACACAATGTATCTGATCAAAATGCAGATAAAGCGATAGAAGCAATGCATATAGTAGCTAATACAAAGCATTATAATAATAAAAATAATATTTTATTAATTAAAATGATTGAAAATTATATTCATAATTTCGGACAATGTTATTATGAAAAAGGAACACTAGGATATAATAATGTTCTTAAGATTAGAGATAATAATGATAAAATCTTATTACTACCAAATAATTCAGAATTATCAAAAGTAATACAAAAAGTTATAGATTTTGCCGGAGAGAGACAAATAAATAATATAAATATAACAGACACTGATAATAAGCACTATATGATTTCTCCTGAAGAAATTTTATCTGCTCTTGAAGATAATGTGTCTGGTTATAGACAACTCTATAATTACATGCGCCCTACTCACTTTGAAAAGGAAGTAGATCCTACACGATCTACAGATATGAACCAAGTAGCTATAGATCCAGCGCACATCGAAGAAGCAACTATGCCAACTGCTGCAGAAGTAATGTATCAAATGTTGGATGATGCGAATGAAGAATTCCAACATGCATTTAAGAAGCCAAATGCCTACAACAAAGGTCTAGCTACAGAAAAACAAAATGAAATTAATAAATTAATTAAAGCACATGTAGAAGCTCAAAATCCATCAGAAGCCATGGAAGCAATACATATATTAGTTAATAAAAAATCATATAATAAACATGATAATTATTTATTAGCGACCATGATTGGAGAATATATTCATAATTTTGGACAATGTTCTTATGAAAAAGGAATCACTAGACGTCATAACGTTCTAAAGATTACAAATAAAGATAATAAAAATCTACCCTTACCAGGGCAATTAAATTTTGCAGTTGCAGTACAAAAAGTTATAGATTTTGCTGGAGACAGATACAGCATTCATATACACATTACAGATATTGATGGTAATCATTATAAACTTTCTCCTCAAGATATTTTACCTGCTCTTGAAGTTACTCGTTATAATGCAAAATCATATCTAAAAGATGTTGCATCTGCTATGGAAGAAGTTTCTCCTCAAAACAAGAAATAAAGTAAGTCATGTTATAAAAAGAGAGACGCTACATAATTGTAGCGTCTCTCTTTTTATAACAACTATTTAATAACTGTTATCAAATACTATCTATGCAATTTTTCATGATAATAATGATCATTCTAAAATATAATCATCTTGCATGACATCAATTTTAAAGTTATAATTCAAACATATTATTACCTCACGAAAGGATCTCTCATGATGACAAATGTTAAACGTTTTATGATAATGGCTATGATTGTATCAACTCAAGCTTCATGCACATCGCAAGATGTAAATAATGAATCAATGATATTAACGGTTAAAGAATTTGCATTAATTCAAACAAGTAGAATTCTAAATCCTTTAGAAAAAGCAATTGAAGTTATTGAAAAATCAAAAGATTGGACAATTTTTAGTAATGCAACAGTTCCATCACGAACAGAATGTTTACAATCATCTGCGCCAATATTTATAGAACTTATTCAAAGTATTATTACAAATTATGGAACAAGCTATGAAGTTACCGTTCCAACGTATTTTGGTTTTTCAGAAAAAAATGAATTGCGCATTATAAATTCTGCTGATTCAAGCTTGAAAATTATCACAAACAAAAACTTTTTAAGTCTGATAAAAAAAGCTATCAAATTTTTTGAGGTCGAAGAGACAAATGCAAGTAATATCACTACATATACAAGTAATATTATTATTCCAATTACTTTAGATAATGGCATGATTGTTACCTCTACTCTTCACGAGATTGAACAAGCTATTGAAAAAGCTATCATTTAAAAAAAGTAGAATTTCAAAAAAAAGCAGCTTATTTTTTAGTAAGCTGCTTTTTTTATAATTTATGATTTAGATTTTAACAGTTGCCATTGCTGACGTAAAGTAATTGCCGTTTCAAAATCTAATTTTTGAGCAGCTTCTTGCATTGCTAACTCAATTTCTATAATTTTTGTATGTAATTCTTGCTCTGATAATTTTATTTCTTTTTTTGCCTGTTTTTGCAAATATTTTGATGACTTTGCAATATCTGCAGACAATGATGAAATTGACTTTGTCACATCTCTGATAACTGTCATGGGAATAATTCCATGCTCTTTATTGTAATCATCTTGTATTTGACGTCGTCGCAAAGTTTCATTCATCGCAAATTCCATCGACTTTGTTACTTTATCAGCATAAAAACGTACTATACTTTCAGTATTTCGAGCAGCTCTTCCTGCAATTTGAATCAATGATCGTTTATCACGTAAAAATCCTTCAATGTCAGCGTCCATTACAGCAACAAATGCAACCTCTGGAAGATCTAATCCTTCTCGTAATAGATTTACTCCAACTAAACAATCAAATACGCCTAATCGCAATTTTTGTAGCAAATCTGTTCGTTGTGGAGTCTTTAAATCACAATGAAGATAACAAACTTTAATCTGTTTTTCTTCAAGATAAAAAGCTAACTCTTCAGCCATTTTTTTTGTCATCACGGTGACTAATGTACGAAAACCTTTTGCACTCGTTGCGTTAATCTGCTCAATAAGATTTTTAATCTGATCTTGTCGTGGATGCAAATCAATAATTGGATCTAATAAACCGGTAGGCCTAATTATTTGCTCTACAACTTGACTGCTTTGTTGAACTTCATATGTTCCTGGAGTTGCTGAAACATATATGACATTTTTAAGAAATCGTTCTGATTCTTCAAATTTCAAAGGACGATTATCAAATGCTGATGGTAAGCGAAAGCCAAAATCAATTAATGATTTTTTTCGTGCTCGATCACCCTTATACATTGCATGCATTTGCGGTAAAGCAATATGTGATTCATCAATGATTAATAAAAACTCATCTTTATTAAAAAAATCAAACAAACAATATGGTGCATCTCCTGTATTTCTTCCATCAAAATGCGTTGAATAATTTTCAATACCAGGGCATGTTCCTGTCTGTTCAAGCATTTCAATATCATAAGCAACACGTTGTTGTATTCTTTGTGCGTATTGTTCATTTTCTAGAGTGGGTGCATACGCCTGCAATTCTTTTTTAATAGAACTAATTGCAGCTTGTTTTTTAGCCTCAGTAGTCACAAAGTTTTTTGCAGGAAATATAACTTCTTGTGCAACTTCTTCCAAAACATTATTATTGATTTTATCTATCCATGAAATGGATTCAATTTCATCACCAAAAAGATCTATTCTCAATTTTTTCTTTTTTTGGTATGGAACGTGTAATTCAATGCTGTTTCCATAAACCTGAAAAGTTCCACTGCGTTTATCAACTTCATTACGATTGTACAAAATTGATAATAATTTTTTGATCAAATCTTTACGAGCATATTTTTGACCTACTGAAAGTGAAACCGCCATTTCTTTAAAATCTTGTGGATTTCCTAATGAATAAATACAAGATATTGATGCAATAATAATAACATCTTTACGCTGCATAATACTTGCTGCAGCTTCAACACGAAGTCGCTCAATTTCATCGTTAATTTTAGTTTCTTTAGCAATATAAATATCTTGAGCTGGTAAATATGACTCTGGTTGATAATAATCATAATAACTAACAAAATAACAAACTTTATTTTCAGGAAAAAAAAGAGAAAATTCTTCATACAATTGAGCAGCAAGGGTTTTATTTGGTGATAAAACAATAACTGGATTATTTTGCTGTGCAATGACATTTGCTACCGTAAATGTTTTACCAGAACCTGTAACACCAAGCAACGTCGATGGTTTTCCCAAACCTTTTGTTAATTGTTCAATTGCCAGTGGTTGATCACCCGACGGTTGAAATGGAAGATGTAAAGTAAATAAACTCATAAAATCATCCTTTTTTCACTGCGTCCATAATCATTACATCATAACAAATCATATAAAATTTTACCGTTATTTATTCTTCTCATTTTCACAATTTGGAAAATACTCTTGATACGAACAATACGAAAGATTATGTACCGGTGAAAAACTTCCCTGCGAAAAACTTCTAGTTTTTCGTCCTGGCGAATTATTTTGAGAATCATAAGAAGAAAAATTACTTACTGGTGAAGAACCGTCATATGAAAAGCTATGAGACGTTTGTCTTGGTGAAATTTTTTGAGCAGAACAAATAACTGGCACATCTAAATGAAAAACACCTGATAAAGATTTTATTAATCGATCAACCGCTGCACTTTTTTCTTGTTTATTATACTTGTCTGCATTAAACAATTTACAATTAAAAACTTGAATTTGACTAGAAGTCCGTTCTTTTGGTGTCATAGCAACTGCCGCCTCATACTCTGCTTGAGTCTTATAATCTGATGCATACAATAGTGTGTAAGCCCGGGAAATCGATGACGAAGTTAATGTAAAATCTTGACTTGTAACTTTATTCACCGCGTCCGCTCTAGGTCTTGTATCTTTTGCTATAAATCCACGGGATGTATCGACAAAGCGATTACTCTCTGGATAAATATTACTATACAATACTTCTTTATCTCTTTGTTTTTTTAAAATAGAAGCATACTGAGGAATAGCTGTAGCATCTAAAAAAGGATTTAAAAATAAAAGTCTTGCTTGATCTTGTTTTTCTAATAACTCTTTATCTTCTCTTAAAATTCTTACATATCCAGGATGATTCAATAATTTTTCTTTTGTTAACACTGCAGCAACAGTAACATATGGTAATACTGGACAATCACCGTAATAACCATATTGAGCTGATTCACGAGATACAGGTAAATTATTCATAACTCTATTATTAATATAATTAAGATCTTGAGTTGAATATAACAACAGCAAAGTCTGTCTAAATATATCATAGTCAGCAGGAGATTTTAATTCTTGAACTTGAAACTTTAATGCATCAATAAAATATGTACCAGGTGAAGATATTTCTTCAAAACCACCACGAGGCCCCAACATTGATGCTGGTAATTCAAAATCAAACTGAGATTCCTGCTTATCTTGCATAGCAAAAAATAGGCCATTCAAAGGTAATAGCATCACTACCATCATTATTTTTTTCATCAAAACCCTTTTGTCTATTAATTTTTATTTAATGGAAACTTTTTAATTTTTTGTATTTCTTTAATAAATGGCCACGCTACCAATGAATTAGATAATTCACTTTGTTTATGAGCTTCAACATATCTATGAACATTATCTCTATGAGAATACATTTTTTCTAACCAAAGATGATCTCGTTCTTTATCTTTATTCTTTTCTATATGATTATTTTTTATATGAGCAGCATACAAAGAATCTGTAATCTTAATTTTTTTGTTGTTGAGTGCACTACTTATCCCAATCAATTTATCAAGCACTGCATACCTAGTTGCGTTTTGCAATGATGCATGAAAAGCAATTCGATTAAGATCGTAACGATTCATCCAAAGATCAATGACATCAGGATCATATTTTTTTAATAATGCTTCTCTCATAAAGCATTCATCTGGAGTTAATAATTCTCGAGGTGTTTGAAATGTTTTTTTTGAACCAGTGGGCACTGTATCTTGTATATCAATAATAAATGATTTTCTACGAGCTCTTTTATTTGGTGAACTTGGCGGAGCTGAAATTATTTGATATGCACTATTTGTTTCTGAACAAGACTGCAAATCTACAACACAACTTAACAAAATACAGCTCAAAATAAATCTTATATTTTTACAATATCTCATACAAATTCATCCAATAATTACATTTTTATAATTTTTTATAAATCATCATCGCTATCATCACTATGATGGTCAATATGATCACGTCTATTTTTTCTCACACTACGAATATCATCGCTCGCATCAAATTTTCGTTTTAAAGATTGATCTGCTTTTTCAACAACTTCTTGTTGATCTTCAGCAGCTTCAAACGATCTTTTTTTAGATTCGCTTTTGGATACAGAATTATAAGACAATAATCCTGCTACAGCTTCTACTCTATCTTGTTGCTTTTCATGTTCCTTGCTCACAGTTGCCCCCTCAGCTTGCATCGATGCAAAAGCAAAGGAAGATCGACTACTTACAGGAACAGAACGATGATGTACAATATGCTGAGGATTTATATTTTCAGCAGACTGAAATGATCTTTTTTTAGATGATACATCTTTTTTTGTAGCTATTGATCCAGCACCAGCTCCTGAACTAAAAGGTCGTCTTTGCTCAGACATATCAGCAATTGTTTTTTCTGATTGTTTTGATGCACAAGCAGCTAAAATGTGATCATCTTTACCTGCAGATTGTTGAAACAATATGGCTGCTATTTCTTCAGTCGATAATGATTTTTTTGTAGGTGCTGCATGTAATGTATTATCACAATGATTTGAATCATCAGAATCATCTGATATCCATTCAGCAGATGTTACAGTAACAAGCTGTGGCCCTTTTAAACCTTGAGGCAATTTCATCGTTACATGTGTATCAGCTGACGACGAATCAAAAATATCAGCTTTAGCCGATGCTCCAACAGTGCAAACACTTGGACTACGATGCCCCACAGATGGAGAAATTTGAAATGCAGTAGAATCTGGAGACTTTGCTGAAACTTTTACAGAATTTGCAAATCCTGTGATTAATTCAGAATCTAAATCATAGTTATCATCTTGATCCACATCACAAAAAAGTCCATAATCTTCATCACTATCTTTATCTAGCTTTTCACCTTGTAATAATGCTAAATTTTCATGATCAGAATCAGTATCACTTTCTAATGCAACTTGCCGCATACCTAATTCAGCAAAGCTAACTTTTTTTTCACCTTTTTTAGAATCCATACTGTATAAATTATGGATACCTGCAACCAAAATAAAAACCAATAACTTATTTTTCATGATTTCAAAACTTTCTTTTGAATAAAACATTTACAATTTTATTTATTTACTCATTCTATCACAAAACTTACAAACGGGCAAACGGTCGATACTTTAAAAACGGGCCTAAACACAGTACGATTCAGGCCCATAAATTCTACATGTAAACAAACAAAGAGTTATTTATCTAAGAACAAAACTTATCATTTTATTTTTTATATAGATAATTTTAACAATCTCTTTATCCTCAAACCATTTTAAAACATGTTCACGAGCAAGTTGTTCAATATCAGATTGATGCATATCTATATCAACTTGAATTTTGCCTCTCATTTTGCCATTTATTTGAATCGCAATCATGGCAACATCATCTTGAACAAGTGACTCATCGTGTACTGGCCAACTGCAATCTACAAGTTGTTTATGTAATAATACTTCCAGTAACTCAGATGACATATGAGGAGCTACTGTTGAAAATAACAATAAAAACTTCTCCATTGATGAAGGACTCAGCTGCATATTTTGCTTAGTAGCATCATTTAACCATTCCATAAATGCTGAAATTACTGTATTTGGTTTAAATAAGTCTAAACGATTTTGCACTATTTTAATCAATTGATGTAAACGTTTTGTAACATCTTTATCTTCAATGACTGATGAATTTAATAATGTTTCTGGGCTCATTAAATATGTTTGCAATCTATGTATAAATCGATTAATGCCTTCAATACCTGCATCTTGCCATTCACAATCTAATTCTGGTGGTCCCATAAAAAGAATATACATACGTAAAACATCTGATCCATACTTTTTAATAATATCATCAGGATTTACAACATTACCTTTTGATTTTGACATTTTTTCAACAGCCCCAGAAATTTCTGATCGTTTACAAACCATACCCTGATTGAATAGATTCGTAAAAGGTTCATCAAAACTAATAAAACCTGCTTGATGTAAAAATTTAACATAAAAACGTGCATACAAAAGATGTAAAATAGCATGCTCAACACCACCTACATATAAATCAACTGGCATCCAATACGCCATATCAGCAGGATCAAAAGGCTTATCCTTTAAATCTGGATTAGGATATCGTAAAAAATACCAACACGAACCGGCCCATTGAGGCATCGTATTAGTTTCACGCTTTGCAGGTCCATGACAAGTTGGACACGTTGTATTTACAAATTCTTCAATTCCTGCAAGTGGAGATTCTCCTGTTCCTGTCGGTTCGTATGATTTCACATCTGGAAGCAATACCGGTAGTTGATCTTGTGGCACAGAAACAATTCCACACGATACACAATGAATTAAAGGAATCGGCTCACCCCAATAACGTTGGCGAGAAAAAACCCAATCTCGTAAACGATATGTTGTTTTTTGAGTAGCAAGTCCTTGATCAACTAAAAATTCAATCATTTCTTGTCGACAATCTCCAGCGCGTCGTCCTGCAAATGGCGATGGATTCAATAAAACACCATTTTCCATGTCACTGTAACAAACTTGCTCAGCCAAAACCTGTGCTTTAAGATCTTCATTATCAACTGGTACTAAAACAACTTTCAAAGGAATTTTATATTTTTTTGCAAAAGCAAAGTCACGTTCGTCATGAGCTGAACATTTTACAATACCAGTTCCATAATTAGCTAAGGCAAAACTCGTCACCCAAATTGGTAAATCCCCATTACCAAGTGGATCCACAATGTAACGACCTGTAAAAAACCCTTCAACTTCTTTATCATCTTTTCTATCTGTTGAACGATTAGCAACTATAGCAGCTGCTTTTTCTAAAATCTCTGATTTATTTTCAAGACCCTCAACTAACGTTGCAAGTAACTCATGATCTGGTGCAATAGCTACAAATGTATCTGCATAACAAGCTTCAAAATGCGCTGAGAAAGTTTCTAAAACAATATCGGTATCTTTCACTAGTGATCTAAAAATAAGACCTTGGCTTTTACCAATCCAATTACGCTGCATTAACTTAACTTTTTCTGGCCAATCAAGTGTATCTAAACCATCAAGTAACTCTTCTGCATAATCAGTAATTTTTAGTATCCATTGACGAACTTTACGCTGTTCAACAATCGCTCCACAACGATCACATTTGTCATTAACAACTTCTTCATTTGCAAGACCTGTCAAACATGATGGACACCAATTAATCGCAGTCATTGCTTCATATGCAAGACCCCGATTAAACATTTCAACAAAAATCCACTGGGTCCATTTATAATAATTTGGATCAGTAGTATTTACTTCTTTTGACCAATCATAAACTGCACCAATTTCTTTTAACTGTTCTTTGAAAATCGCAATATTTTTTTCAGTATTAATTTTTGGATGCTTACCTTCTTTGATAGCAGCATTTTCTGCAGGCAATCCAAATGCATCCCACCCCATAGGATGTAAAACGTTATAACCTTGTAAAAGTTTGATACGAGCATAGACATCAGATAAAACATACCCTCTCCAATGGCCTACGTGCAAACCTGAAGCTGAAGGATAAGGAAACATATCTAAACAATAATATTTTTTACCATTGCCAGTTTTCTTAGCTTTTCCGTATGGATTCATTTCCCATATTTTTTGCCATTTTTTTTCAATGGTCTTAAAGTCATAGCTCATAATCAACCTTTTATGATAAAAACGAATTCTTCTTATAAAAAATATACCACAAGATTGTATTTTTACTAAAAATATACAAAAAAAAGTCCCGCCTAAAAAGACGGGACCTCAAAAGTCAAATTTTAAACTTGAATTTTATAGAACGTTGATTACCAACGACGGCTGCTGCCAGCTCCACCAGTGTTACCACCGCGAGAGAAACCACCACCTGTGTTACCAGCTGGACGTTCTGTGCGAGGACGAGCTTCATTAACTGTCAATTTACGACCGTTAAAATCAGCACCGTTTAACGCTGTCATAGCTGCTTCAGCTGTTGAGTTGCTCAACATTTCTACAAAAGCGAAACCTTTAGATCTGCCTGTATCTCTATCTGTAATGATATTTACAGAAGCAACGTCTCCGAACTCTTCAAATTTTTGTCTCAAATCACCTTCTGATGTATCAAAGCTCAAGTTGCCTACGTACATTTTCATACTGTTGTTCCTCATCCGCTATTAAAACAATTATAAAATCATTTTAATAACTAAAATTAATTAATATATCTTCATCATCATATCAAAAAGATTTTACGATAGCAATCTATCTTCTCTGCTTTTTTCTATATTTACTAAAAAAAGTCGTATTTCTAAAAAAAATCATCCTTACAACATGCTCTCACAATGCTTTTCAACAAAAAAATATTATTTCTAAATTTTTAACATTTTTTTTAATAAGATCTTAATATCGGATTAAAATAATAGGAAGTGAATACAATGATTATCATCCCACTCACTTCCTCAATTAATTACATATTTCATGCTTTAACTTGCGGTTACTGCCTCTGGAATAATATTACCATCTTTATCATATTCTTCACTTGAAATAATCTCTCCATTTCTATCACACATATATTCTATCGTTAATATTATCTCACCATCTTTATCATAATTATATTCTACTATTGATGTTATTTTACTATCTTTATCATAATTATATTCTACTATTGATGTTATTTTACTATCTTTATCATAATTATATTTTACTGTTGATGTTAGATTGCTATCTTTATCAACATTATATTTTTGACTTGATATTAATTCACCATCTTTATCATAATTATATTTTTCACGTGATATTGATTCACCATCAAAATTATAGTTCGTTATCAATATTAGCTTACCATCTCGATAATTTTCACGTTCCTCACTGCCATCATCATTCATAATATTTTTTTGATTTATTTTGCCAGTAGTTGCATCATATTTTATATTTTCTATTGCATTACCAACTCTTGTAAATGTTTCCACGATTTGTCCATCAGCATTTTTCACTGTGCGAATTGCTAATCCTTGTGCATCATAACTTGTAGTTGTTGTTGTCCCATCAGCATTATGAATAACCCCTGAAGCAACACTGTCTCTTACTGGTCGAGGAGGAATTGCATCATGATCAAGATCCGTAGCTAATCGACGTGGACTAGTTACTGCCCCTGTATCTCCTACTGTTGTAGTTTGTATCATATTAAAATCATCTCGACGCGTTGTGCCTTCAACTTCACCCGATTTATTACGAACTTGCGCATCAATCATTTTTCCTGAATACACATATTTAAACACACTTGTTCCATCAGGAAGCTTGGTTTCAATAGATTGAAGAACATTTGTTTGAGAAGCATTATTATATGTATACAACCTAATTACTGAACTTTTATCAGCCTGAGTTATAATTTGTTGTACCTTGTGACCATTTTTATCAAGAACGTTTTCGGTCTCAACACCCAATTCATAGGTAATATGATGATCATTACCTTGAGCATCAACAAAATCTTTTCGAGTTATTTTACCTTGAGCATCATAAGATTCAGGACCAGTGACTGCATGAGCTTCTGCCATAGCAATAGCATGAACAGGCTCAGCATCAACATGCGCCAACCCTGAATAATGACTCAATTCTGAATCAGCAAATTCTTGATCCATAGGAACTGCGATAGCTACCGGCATCGACCCATCATGACCTAATGTAGTTATATGTTGTGGACGATCTTCGAGCGTTAAACTCTGTGGTTTATATTTGTGTGCAACAACAGGTTTTGATGAAAGTGCAAATGAATCATCCTTGGAAACTGACATTTTTTGAGACTGTTTTATTGCTGAAATTTGAGGTTTAATCGATGCTTTTTGAACAAACATCTTTTGATTTTCTTGTGCTGATTTTGGTACCATTTCAACAGGTAATGGTTTATAAGTAATATCAGCTGGTTGCGTATGAAATTCATGAGCACTCAATAACTGCAATGACTGCATCATCAATAAAATCATAGCAAATAATTTATATTTATTTTTTTCAAACATTTTCAATTCCTTCATTTTCAATCGATCCTGCTTTTACTTATTGTATTAAATTTAACAATCAAAGATCAATAAAATTTCAAAACAACAAATAAATAACAAAAAAAAATTTATATAAATTACTCGCATTTATATAAAAACAATCCAAACCATGTAAAATCTACTTGATCAAATATACCAAGCAAAGTATGATGCAATGTAATAAATCCTCATTAAGAAAGATAACAAACTTTATGCCGAAATTAACTAAAAATCTTACGGAACAAGTTTTAGTTGTTAAACGTGATACTTTATTTAAAAATCAAGAAGCATGGCATGGAATATCAGTTGAAAATCTTGATACAACGCTGGCAATAATTAGCGAACATCAAGAATCTATGGTCCGAGAGCTTGCTGAAACTGATGAAACTTACAAACAGATCATTTCCTACATGATTTTCACCTTTGATAGCAAACTTTTTGTTATGCAACGCAAAAATAAAGCGAATGAACAACAGCTTTCAAAAAAATTTTCAATTGGTATCGGTGGACACATGAACCAAGAAGATATACAAGGCGAAACATTATTCGATTGGATTCGTCGGGAATTTGATGAAGAAGTTTCATACGATGGCAACCTTGCTATGCACACACTTGGGATTTTAAATGATGATTCAAACGATGTTGGAAAACGTCATATTGCAATTGTTGTTTTACTCAAAGGTGATAATGGAAACATTTCGATTAAAGGTGATGAACATAAAAGTGGAAAACTTTTATCAATGGAAGAATGTTTTGAACAATTTGAAAAATTCGAAAACTGGAGTAAGTTAGTACTTCAAGAACTTATCTCAGAATAAAAAAAAGAGAATGCCTTTATAAGCATTCTCTTTTTTTATATCACTCATTAAACTAAGCTGTGTGCATTTTAATTCGCCTACGATTTCGCTATTGCTCCATCTCCGAAAAATCAGTGGCGACGGCAACAAATCGCTTTATAAAAAGCTATGTAATGCGCAGCCTACTCATAAATTTCATAATTTAAAATCACAACTCAAAATAAATTGTTCTAAGATCAATAAGAATTGATACATATAGCTATCTGAACTAAGCTGGACACATTTCTCCTAAAGCTTGAACAGCTGCCTCATAAAAGTTATTTTTAATTTTTAAGGCAGCTTTTTTAATACCGGTTTTTATGGCCGACCAGTAATGTTCTATTGGATTAAATTCTGGTGAATAAGGAGGTAAATATAAAATT
>Ga0209390_10000315_pt1 | contig 92148 bp, 47 predicted proteins | sample BON01_FD_187212 | JGI IMG/M metagenome (GOLD analysis project Ga0209390, IMG submission 187212) | Freshwater microbial communities from Lake Bonney liftoff mats and glacier meltwater in Antarctica - BON-01 (SPAdes) (version 2) | ecosystem: Environmental > Aquatic > Freshwater > Ice > Glacier... | reverse complement strand
CGGGGGCGGCGGGCGGGGAGGGGGCGTTCGAGTCGTTGGGGGCGGCGGCGGCGGCGGCGTCTTGGGCGCCGGCGGCGGCGGCGGAGGACGGGGGGGCGGGCCCGTTGGCGCCAGCCGCGGCGCCGAGCGGGAGGCGCGCCTGCTGGTGCTGCAAGTGCTGGTGCTGGTGCTGATGCTGCTGGGGCTGCTGGTGTTGGTGCTGCTGGTGCTGCTGCTGCAACAACTGCTGCCGCTCCTGCTGCGTCGCAACGCCCGACCCACCCGCCGCCGCCCCGACCGCCGCCGCCGATCCCGCCGCCGATCCCGCCCCGAGCCGGTCGCCGTGCGGGCACGCCAGCAGCATCGTCTCGAGCGCGCGCGTCAGCGGCGACGTGACCCAGAGCGCCGCGCCCAGCTCGCGCTCGCGCCGCGCGAGCAGGTCCTGCAGCCGCGGGCGCACGGCGCGCGCCTGGGCGCGGCCGCGCGGCGTCAGCGGCGCGTCGAACACGTGCGACGGGTCGTGCCACGACTTGGACTCGGCGTCGAGGCGGTTGTAGGCTGTTATGTTTTATTGGTTGGGTGGGTGGGTGTTGTTTGTGGGTGGGTGGTTGGGTGTTTTATTGGTTTTTTTGTGTGGTTTTGGGCTTGGTGGTGGTGGTTGTTGGTTGCGGGCGAAAGGATGGGGAAAAGGGGGGAGCGGAGGACGCAGGATCCCGCGCCCCCTCTCGCCGCCGAGGCCGCGTCCCGCGCCAAAAAGAAACTCGACAAAGGGCAAAGGGCCAACTCACTCGACTCGCCGTGCCGGATGAGCACGAGGTACTTGCGTTGCTGGCGCGGGCGGAAGATGTGGAAGAGCGGCGCGCCGCCGGCCGCTGCATCGGCGGCAGCGGCGGCGGCGGCGGCGGCGGCCGCAGCTGCAGCAGCGGCGGCGGCAGCGGCGGGCGCGCCGGCGCCGGCCCCCCGCCCCGGGCGGCAGGCGACGGCGACGGCGACGACGGCGCCCCCCACGGCCGGCGCGGCATTCTCCTCCTCCTCCTCCTGTCCGTCGTCCCCCTCGGCGAACGCGTCCAGCGACGCCGCCGACGCCGGGCGACGCAGGCGGGGGGCCGGCTGCCCCGCGCCGCCTGCCCCGCCGCCTCCCCCTGCACCGCCGGCGGACGGGGGCCCGGGGCGGTCGCCCGCGCTGCCGAGCGACAGTGAACAGGGGCGGCGCGCGAGGCCGCTCCCGCCGCTCCCGCCGCCGCCCGCGCCGCCCGCCCCGCCCGCGCCCTCGTCGCCGTCGCAGCCGCCGCCGCTGCCCGGGCAAAACGTGACGACGCCGCCCGAGCGGCGCGCGCCGGCGCCACCACCGCCACCGCCGCCGCCGCTGTTGCGGCCAGACAGCGGGGGCAGGAGCAGGACCGTGCCGTCGGGGCCGAGGAGGTCGCAAGTAACTGCGCCGTTGCCGCTGCTGGGCGGGCGGCCGCCGCCGCCTCCGCCGCCGCCGCCGCCGGTCGTCGTCGCCGTCGTCGCGCCCGTTCCGCCGCCGCCGCCCGCCATCCCCCCGGGCCCCCCGCCTCCTCCACCCATGAAGACAAACGGCCCCGTCAGCGGGTCCTGGCTGGCAATGACGCCGCACATCTCGAGCTCGGGCGTGGCGGCCGTGTTGGGGTCGAACGTGGGGAGCCCGGCCGCCGAGCTCCCGCGCGCCAGCAGGCCCCGCCCGCTGGCGCCGCCGCCGCCGCCGCCGCTGCTCGGGGGCCCGCCGGCGCCAGCGGCCGCCGCGGCCGCGGCCGCGGCCGCCGCGACGGCGGCCGCCACGTGCGCCGGCGGGGCCGCGGGCGCGGTGCCGGCCGTGCACCCGCTGCCTAGGGCGGCGAGAATCGCGGCGTCTGCGGCGGCCGTCGGGGCAGCCGACCCTCCTCCTCCTCCTCCCCCTCCTCCGATCAAAAGCGGCGGCGGCGGCGCCCACGAGCCGCGGCGGCCGGCGGGCGCGGCCGCGGCGGCGCGAGGAGCAGCCGCCGTCGCCGACGCCCCCGCCCCCGCTGCAGCAGCCGTAGAAGCAGACGCAGCCGCCGCTGCTGCCGCGGCAGCCGCAGCCGCAGCCGCAGCGACCGCAGAGGGCAGGGCAGAGGTGAGGGCGGCCAGCGAGGGGTGCGGCTGCTGCTGCCCGCCCCGCTGCTGCTGCTGCCGCTGCTGCTGCTCCCGCTGGCGCCGCCGCTGCCGCTGCTGCTGCTGCCGCTTGCAGCGCGGCCCCTCGCTGGCCGCCGCGCCGCCGCTGCCGCCCGCGCCCGCCGCCCGCCCGTCCTCGTCGCCATCGTCCGAGGGCGTCAGAGGCAGGTGCTGCGTCAGGCGCACGTACGACTGCGAGCTGCGCAGCACAAAGCCGTCGCAACCGCCGCAGGCCCCGCCCCCTCCTCCCCCCCCGGGCAGGAGGCCAGGGGCCGCCGGCGCCGTCGCCGCAAGCCCAGCCGCGCTGCTGCGCCGCGGGCCGCCGCCGCCGGCGCCGCCGCCCGCGCGCAAAAAGAGCTCCGGGGAGGGCGCGAGCGCGGGCGCGGGCGCGTGCGGGAAGCGTGCGCCGGGTCGCCGCGTGGGGTCTTCGTCGTCGTCGTCGTCGTCGTCGTCCTCGATCGGGTCGGCGCCGGCGTCGGCGTCGGCGCTGTCGGCCGCTGCCGCCGCGGCGGCCGCCCGATGCCGCTCCTCCTCCGCGTCGGGCCCCTCGCCGCCGCCGCCGCCGCCGCACGGTCTCCGGCGGCCAGCGGCGCGCGGCGCGCTCCACAACTCGGCGTCCATGCCGCCGCCGCCGCCGCCGCCGAGGCCGTCGGCGAGGGAGGGCAAACGAACAAGCTGCAGCGGCGGCGGCGGCGGCGGCGGCGGCGGCGGCGGCGGCGGTTGCTGCCCGTCGCAGGCGCCCTCCTCCTCCTTTCGCTGCCGCGCCCCGCGGTCGAAGCCGCCGCCGCCGCCGCCTCCGCTGCCCTCGTCGTCCTCGTCGTCCTCGTCGTCCTGCTGCCGCTGCCGCCGCCGCTCGTCGTCTTCACCTTCCTGCTCGTCCTCCCCTGCGAGCGCGACGCTCCCGAACGCGCCCTGCCCGTGCTGCGTCGGCTGCGGCAGCTGCGACAGCGGCAGGTCGTAGTCGTCGCCCAGCAGCGCCTGCTGCGACGCCGCGGCCGCCGCGCGGCGCGCGCCAAAGGCGGCGGCAGCGGCGGAGGCGGCGGCCCCGAGCCAGGGCGCCCCCTCGGCAGCAGCGGGCGCTGCTGCTGCTGCTTTTCCCTCTGCTTCTGTCGGCAAGGCCATCACGGGCGGGGCTGCCGCCATCTCGACGGTCGGAGGAGGCACCACAGAGGGAGCGCGAGCGCCGCCGCCGCCCGCTGCTCTTGCTGCCCGCCCGCCGGCGCGGCCGGCCGCCGCCGCCGCCTCCTCTTCGTCCGGCGGCGGCGGCGTCTCCCTCGTGGCCTCTTCTTCTAGGCCAGACGCCACACCAACGCCGGCGGCTTCCATCCGGCCCCCCAAGCGCTGCACCTGCTGGTGCGGCTGCGGCCACGACTGCCACATCCCCGCGCCAGTGCCGGCGGCGCGACGCGTGGCCGCGGCGGCGGCGGCCGCCGCCCCGTTCCCAGAAGGCGGCGGCGGCGGCGGCCGCGGCACGGGCGGAGGGGGCGCCCTGCGCTGTTGCTGTTGCGGCTGCTGCTCGTTGCCGCTGGTCCCTGCCGCCGCCGTCGCCGCCGCCTCGCTGCTGCCCCCGCTGCTCGACCGGCTCGTCCCCAGCAGGCTGCCGCCGTGGCCGCCGGCCGCGCCCGACCCCGACGCGCCGCCGCCGCCGCCGCCGGGCGTGTTGAGCGTAAAGCCCGCGAGCCGGCGGTCGACGGTGGCGGGCAGGGGCACGCCCGGGCGGCGCGCCGTGTCCGGAGAGTCGGCCTGCTGTTTTTGTGATTGGTGATGGGCGTAGGGGGGGGCGAATGGCGCATGTGTCGTGGATTGATGGTTGGTCGTGGGTCGTCGAGAGGGGGGATGTTTTGGATTTCGATTCGCCGGCTTGCGCAACGACCTGTGTGCCAAAGCGCCACCTCTCGGCCAATGCGTCCACGCGCAGCGACGGTTCCGCATCGTGCCCACGCGCCACCCCATCCAATTCGACTCGCACCTGCGCCTCTAGGAGGCCCGCGAGCGGCGTGTCCCCGCCCCCCCCGCCCCCCTGCCTGAGCTTCTTGCCGGCGAGGGCGTTCCTCCGCTGCGAGGGGGTGTCCTGGACGCCCGGGCGCGCCTCCCCGATCTGCCGCTTCATCTTTCAGGGGGCTGGCAGGGGTTGTGTCGGCTACGAGCGACTAGCCGAGGCGGTGCGCCGACTCATGGCTGACGAAGGAGAGGCGCGTTTCCAATTTTTGGTTTTCGTATTTCCGTGTCAAGTTTTTAGACGTCAAATGCGGGGCCGCGTTGTTTCAGCGGCGTTGCGTTGCTGGTCGTGGTGGTGGTGGGATGTGTCGGTCAAAGGGTCGAGGGTGTGAGGTCGACGCATACACAGAGCCGACGGAAACCTTTGTCCCAAAAAAACCGCGTGCCGTTCGACGCTCGACGCACGACGACGCGACGGCGACAGCCCGCGCAAAGAGACGGAGGAGGCATTCACTGGTTGATGATGATGAAACTATTACGTGCACGACACGCGAACAAGCTTCTACGTTCACCCGACGCGCGAGTCCGCCAGCGTCTTGGCCACCACGGGCCCGGCCGACGTCATCATCACGCGCGACCCCGCAAACCGCGCGACGGGCGCCCCGCCGGGCCCCGCCCCGCCGCCGCTGCTGCCGCCGCCGCCGCCGCCGCCGCCGCCCGCGCCCCCGCCCGTCCTGAGATGAGGCGCCACGCTCTCCCACACGCGCTTCTTCGCCACGCCGTTGGGCTCGAGCGGCCGCGCCCGCCCCTCGGGCTCCCGCTGGGCGCCGGCAACCGACACATCGTCCCCGGCGGCAAGGCCCGCGCCCGCGCCCGCACCCGCGCCCGGTGCCGCAAACCAAACCCGCTCGCCCGGCCGAGCGCCCTCGGGCGGCCGCAGCGGCTCGACAGCCGTGTGCGCCTCGTCGCTGGCGGCCAGGAGCATGCCGTGCGACTTGACCCCTTTCAGGGCGCGCGGCTTGAGGTTGCACAGCACGACGACGAGGCTGCCGCGCAGCTCGTCGAGGGGGACGTACTTGGCCAGGCCCGAGACGATGGTGCGCGTCTTCGTCGTCGTCGCCGTCGCCGTAAGCGTTGTCGGCGTTGTTCCGTCGGCGGCGGCGGCGTCCGCGGCGGCGTCGTCGGCGGCGTCCCCCACGTCGATCTGCTCGATGTAGAGGCCGTCCGCGTCCGGGTGGGGCTCGGCCGAGACGATGCGCCCGACGCGCAGGTCGAGGGCCTCCAGGAGGCCCTCCGCCTTGGCGAGGGCGGCGGCGGCCTCCTCGTCGAGCGAGGCCGCGGCGCTCGGGCCGCCGGCGGCGCCAACCGCTCCGCCGCCGCTGCCGCCGCCGCCGCCGCCGCCGCCGCCGGCCGAGGGGCGCGGCACGCGCACGAGGCCCCCCTCGGCAAGGGCGCCCGCGGGCAGCGCGGACATGAGGTCGCGCAGCATCTCGGCGGGGGCCTGGACGGGGGCGTCGTCGCGGAGGTGCGCGTTGGTGACGCTGGGAGCGGTGCTGTCGTCGTCGGCGCCGGACACCGCCGCCGCCGCCGCAGCCTCTCCTGCCGCCCCCTTGTCCGAGGGCAGCGGCTGCGGCTGCTGGTCCGCCTCCGCCAGCTGCCCGAACCACTCGACGATCCCCGCGACCTTGGGCTGCCACTCGGCGGCCTCCTGGGCGGTGACGTCGATGTGGGCCATGCGCGCGAGCTCGCGCAGGTCGGGCGGGGGCGGGAGGCCTTGCTTGGCGGCGGCGCAAGCGAGGAGGCGGCAGCGGGCGGCGCTGGCGCCGGTGCCGCCGGCCCGAGCCGAGGCGGAACCGGCGGCAGCGGCGGCGGCCGGTGCGCTGGACGCCGGGCTGGGGAACGCGGCCGAGCTGGCGCGCGCAAACAGGATGCAGGTGCTGCTGCTGCCGCGCGCGGGCATCGCCGCGGAGGCCGCCGCGGCGCCGCCCGCGGCCGCCTGGGCGAGCAGGCGGGCGGGTGCCATGCTCCTGCGTTTGTGTGTCTGGGAGGGAAGAGAACGCCGCGATTTGCTCTCTTCGTGTCTGATTCGAGGCGCGCCGAGTGGGTACGTGTGTGTGTATTCGCGATAAGATTGAGACCGGGTTAGAGTGCTGGAACACGCGAACATCGCCCTGGACATGAAGGGCATTGCTGGGACGGAAGTTCGGCGGCAAGCGCCGACGACCGCCGAGGCGCTCAAGACCCCCCCCCCCTGATGGCGATCGAGCGGTCGAGCTGTCGAGCTGTCACGCCCCCTAGACGCCAAACGGCGCAATCCGCCGGAGAGGGGCCCCATAAAGTACTGGTCCATCCGACAAAGATGCAAATCGTTGAGTGGTGGGGCTAGGCGGACCGCGGGCGGGCGCACGCGGACCCCCGGGGCGCGGCGTCTGAGAGGCGGTCGATTCAGACCCCCTCCGCGACCTGAAAATTACTCCCGCGACCTGAAAATTGCACCTTTGCAGCCCCGCCCCCATCCCACAAACACTTGTTTCTACAAGTCCTACACAAAGCACACATACACAAAGCCACTCGCGACCACCACCCACACAGCAAGCAGGCAACATCGCGCGAACCAAAACAGGAATCACATTTCCCCCCGTTCCGTGTTTGCTTTTTGCTCCGACAGTCCAAAAACCGACGCCATGGCCGCCGTCCGCAACGCGGCCGGCCCGACGCTGTTCATGCGCTTCTTCGGGCTCATCGAGGTCAGTCAGGACGACCGCGCGCGCGCGGGCCGAGTGCATCTTCCGTCTTCATTCCGCTTCTGGCACCGGATTATTTTGCGATGTCGCGCGTTGTCGCCGCCGTCGTCGCCCCTCGCTTCCTGCGTCCGACGCAAACCCTTTCCACTCAAAACCCAACACCTTTCCAATACACAAAAACGCGCAAAACACACAACAGAACCAGCCCCTCTACGTGATGGTCGGCCTCGCGCTGGGTCTGGCCGCCTACACGCCCGTCCGCCACTTCTCGTCGGCGGCGGACGTGGCGCTCGGCCCCGGCGCGCGCGACCTGGGCGACGTGCTGGCGCCGGACGGCGGCCACACCCTCGAGAAGGGCGCGCGGTGGCGCGAGACGGGCGTCCTGGCGTGGGCGGCGCGCCTGAACACCGACGTGCGGGTGATCCCGGACTTCGGCGTGCCCGACAGCAGCCACTTTGCGCGCGGGGACAAGCCGCTGTACCTGCCGAAGGAGATGCCGACGCCGCCGACGGCGTGAGCAGACAGAGCAGGCTTGTCTCGCCCGCCTTGTCTCGCCCAGCCTCCCAAAACAACAGCCACGTCCTTTGTTCTGACTCACCTTTTTGAACTATAAGAACAACAACGCTCGCCTCCGCCCCCCCCTTTATTATGCGCGCTCTCGCCTTTGTTTTTGCCGCCGCGCCTGTGTCTTTTGTCTTGCAGACGCATTCGATGCGCGCGCCGTCGCCCTGCCCTATATGTGGTGCGCGTGCAATTTTGTGTGTTATTACAAGCTCATTATACCTCACGAAAACGGCCGCCGCACCCGCTCGAGCAAAACGCGCAGCGCGGCGCCGCCGTCGCCCCCCCCGCCCTCCTCGGCCGCCGCCACCGCCTCTTTCAAGTCTTCCTCGCGCAGCACGAACGACGGGTTGCCCCCCGGCCCGTACATGGCCACGCGCCGCGCGGCGGCGGCCCGCTGGACGGCGACCTCTGCCGGCGACGGGGCAGAGGGGGCAGAGGACGAGGGGCCGCCGCCGCCCCCGCTCCCGTCGCCGCGCAAGAAGCCCGCCGCTTGCGCCGCCGAGGGCGCCGCCGCCGCCGCCCGGGCCTCGAGCGCCAGGCGCCGCGCGTAGCGCGCCAGCCATCCCGACCACCGCGCCACGTCGTCGGCGCGCTTCCGCGAGGCGCCCCCGTCGCCCGCGGCCGCCGCGCCGCGCCCCCCAGCCCCGCCCCCGGCCGCTGCCGCCGTTGCCCGCAGCGCCGAGGCCGCCCGGTGCCGCGCGGCGAGCCGCTCGAGCTGCTCCGCCGGAACGCCCAGCGCGAACGAGAAGGCAGCGTCGCGGCGAGTCAGGGCGACGAGGGCGCGGACGTTGGCCTCGAGCGGCAGGGAGGCGGCGATCGCATCGGCGAGGACGAGGGGGCTTGGGAGCGTATCGAGAAAGTCGGACGACAGAAAGCCGCCAAAGGCATCATTGCCGCTGTTGGCTCCGCCGTCGTCGGCGTCGTCGTCGGCAGCCGATTGTTGCTGTCGTCCCGGTCCCTCCAATCGCATCGGCACCATGCTCAGGCGCCGCATAGTGCGGGCGTAGTCGGCGCCCGTCGCCTCCATCACGAGCAGCAGCGCCTCGACGAGGGACCGGTCGTCGGCGGCAGAAGACGCCGACGCCGCTTCGACGCCGGGCGCGGCAGCGGCGGCGGCCGCAGCAGCAGCAGCACTAGACGGGCCGGCGGCAGCCACCTCGACCGCATTGTGATGATGCGACGCCGCCGAGGCAGGGAGCAGGAGCAGCCCCAGCTTTCGGCGCATGGCCGCGCAGTAGGCGGCGTCGTACTCGGCGTCGAAGCGCGCGAGCTCGCGGCGCGCGCGGCCTGGGCCCATGCCGCCGGGCATGGCCAGAGATGAAAAGGCCGAGGCGGCGGCCGCGTCGTGGTCGTCGCCGCCGCCGCCATGCCCGCCATTCCCATCGCCCGCCGCCCGGGCCGCCAACGACGCTGCTCCCGCGCTCACCGCCCCAGCTGCCGTCGTCGTCGCCGTGACGCCGGCCGCCGCCAGCGCCGAGGCCGACCCGAGCGCCTCCGCCAAGCGCTCCAGGGCGAAGCGCACCGCCGACGCCTGCGCGCCAAACGAGTACCGCCCGCTCTCGTCGAGCGGGCTGGCCGAGAAGGCGCGGTCGGCACGCCCCAGAAAGCTCCCCCGCGCGCCGGCGTTTATCGTCTCGTCGCCGGAGAGCGCCAGGTTGTCCGAGCTAGGGGCGCCGTGCGCGAACCCGGCGGCCTGCCACAGGGCGCACGTGCGGCCGAGGCGCGCGCACAGCTCGCCGAAGGAGGCGGCGACCATCTCGCCGCGGGCCTCGAGGTCGGACGCGAGGTGAAAAGGGGGAAGCGGGTGGCGGCGGCGGCCGGCGGTGTGGGGCGGGAAGGCGCCGATGCTGCCGCTGCCGCCACCCGCTGCCGCCGCCCCCGCCGCCGCCGCCGCCCTTTCTGCGTCCTCGCCTTCGCCGTAGTTGCCGCCACCCCCGCCGAACGCGCGCCACACCTCCGGGTAGTGCCTGCGTATGGCGTGGTCCAGCAGGCGAGGCAGAACCTCCCAGGGCCCGGGGGGCGCGGCAGAGGGCCCCGCGCGCGGCGCGGCGGCGCCGGCCTGCGCCGGGCGGCATATCTCGAGGCTGCCGACGCGCAGGAAGGAGGGCGCCAGCCGCAGGACCGTGGCGCAGCGGGTGCGGGGGCAGTAGCCCAGCAGTGCCGCGCGCGTGGTGGGAACGCCGAGGGCGGCGAGCGCCTCGGTCAGCAGCATCTCGCGCGCGGCCTGCAGCAGGCTCTTCCTGCCGGTCGCGGCCGTCGCTGCTGTCGGTGCCGCCGCCGCCGTCGCCCGTCCCACGGCGCGACGCCGCGAGAGCGGCGTCGGGCCCGCGCCCTCGAGGTTAAGCTCGAGGCGGCGGTCGCCGGCGACGACGACCTCGCCCAGGTAGAGCGCGGCGCCGTCGCCCAGCAGGCCCGCGAAGCAGGCGTGCTGGTGGCCGGCGTAGATGTGCGCCGCGAGCTCGGCGCCGGGCGCGAGGCGCGGCGGCCGGGACGGCGGGGTGGCGGCGCCGCTGCCGTCGCCCTCGTCGCTGCCGCCTCTCTGCCCTCCTCCTCCTCCTCCTCCGCCTCCTCCTCCGAGCAAGAGCGCGGACGCGTAGGCGTCGGGCCGTTGCTCGACGTCGGCCGGGTCGATGCCGAGCAGCTCGAGCGCCGAGGGAGAGTGCAGGAGCAACCGGAGGCCGGGCAGCAGGGGCGCCGGCGGGGAGGAGACGAGAACATAGCACGCGCCCGTTGCCGCCGCCGCCGACACCCGGCCGCCGCCGGCGCGGTCGCCGGTCGTCGCTGGCGCCTGAGCGACGGGCAGCTCGCGTAGTGCGCGGTTGTCGAACCTGAGGCCTTCCATCCCGATCGGTTATTGGTTGGTGGTCGTTGACTTTGGAGAGAAGAGAGGGGGGGACGGGTCGTCGTCAGGTCTTGCGACACCGGCCACCCGTAGAATTGGCTTGCTTCCCGGGCTGGTGCTGTATCCGGTCGAGCGTGTACTGTGTACGTTTATTATTGCATGGGTGTGGTAAGGAGGGGAGGGCGGGGAGCATGAGTCGTTTCTGAAAACATGCAAACCTCCGCGCGCGCGCACGCCGACGTGAGCGTCGCCCTCAGGCTGAGAGTCTCAGCATTGAAACAAAGCTCGATCGCAGCGCCGCGCAAAGCCGACGACACACACACAGACACATGTACAACCTTAGATAATCATGATGACGACCCCATTACGTTGAGCCTTCCTCGCTTGGCCCTCTCGAAAAGCCGCGCTTGCCCGGGACCCGCGGGGGGGGACGAGGATGCAGTCGCTTCTCCTGCCCGCGCGGGCCTGCGGGCGCGTGCGTCCACAACCGTCGTCGGCAGGCAGCGGGGTGATCACCACCACGTCCGTCGTTCTTCCGATAAACCGGCCCTCGGTCGCCGCCGCCGCCAAGTCGTCGTCGTCGAGCGGCGGCGCTCCGTCGGTCTTTTTCGAGTGCTCGTCGTGCGGCGCGCGCCCGGCCCAGCCCATGGGCCGATGCCCCGTCTGCCGCGACTGGGGCACGGTCGCGAGGCGCGTTGTGGCGGCGGCGCCCGCCTCCGCGGCCATCGGCGGCGGCGGCGGCGAGGGCCTGTCGGCGGCCCGGCGCGCCGTCGCGGCTGCCTCCGCCGTCGCAGCGGGAACGTGGGCGCCGCCGCCCCTCGCCGCCGCCGCCGCCCCCTTCGACCCCGACGCGCTGGCCAACGCCACGTTTCTCGAGTTTGACGGCCGGGTCGAGCCCGTCGTGTCCGCCCCCGTGGCGTCGCCGTCCTCGTATACGGCGCAGCACCGCGGGTGGCTCGTTCAAGGCGAAGGGGAGGGGCCGCTTTACCCGGGCGGCGGCCCCGGCGCCGGTGCCGGCCACGAGTCCGCGCCCGAGCGGCTCGCCGACATCACCCTGCGGCGGCGCCGCGAGGCGCGCGCGGCCGCGGCCCGCGAGGCGGCGATCGCGGGGGTATCCGGCGGCGCCGTCGGCGCCGTTACGTCTCGGTCCTCCTCCTCCTCCACGTCGACGCGCCTCCCTCTGCCGACGCCCACGGGCGCCGAGATCGCGCGCGTGCTGGGCGGGGGGCTCGTGCCGGGCTCGGTCGTGCTGGTGGGCGGGGACCCGGGCGTCGGCAAGTCGACGCTGCTGCTGCAGGTGGCGAGCCTGGTGGCGCGGGCGTGCGCGGGCGAGGAGGCGGGCGCGGGCGAGGAGGACGAGGACGACGTCGCTGCGGCGGCAAGAGGCGGCGGCCGGAGGCGGACGAGGAGGAGCAGTGTGTCGTCGTCGTCGTCGCGCCCGTCCCCGCCCACCCGGGCCCCGCGCGACCAGATCGGACGCCCCGTGCTCTATGTGAGCGCCGAGGAGAGCAAGGAGCAGCTTTGGATGCGCGCCGTGCGCCTCGGCCTTGTCGAGGGCGACGACGACGACGCGGACGACGACGACGAGGACGACGAGCGCGGGTCCGGCGGCGGCGGCGACCACGACAGGCGGGCCGCCCCGGGCCCGCCGCCCTGCGACCTCCGCCTCCTGTCCGAGAACCGCCTCGAGGCCGTCCTCGCCGCCGTCGCCGACCTGCGCCCGTCGCTCGTCGTCGTCGACAGCGTGCAGACCGTCCTGCTCGAGGGACTGGAAAGCAGGCCCGGCTCCGTCGCCCAGGTCAGGGAGTGCGCGACCGCCCTGCTGCACGCGGCCAAGCGCCTGCGCGCGTGCGTCCTGCTGGTCGGGCACGTGACAAAGGGCGGCGAGCTCGCGGGACCCAAGGCCCTGGAGCACCTGGTCGACGCGGTCGTCTATCTGGAGGGCGGCGCGGGCGGCGGCGGCGGCGGCGGCGGCGGCGGCGGAGGGGGCGGCGGAGGGGGCGGCGGGCAGTACCGCGTCTTGCGCGCTCAGAAGAACCGATTCGGCAGCGTGGGGGAGGTCGCCATCCTGCGGCACGGGCGGCGGGGGCTCGAGGCCGTCGAGGACTACCGCTCGATGTTTGTGTCGGACGCGGCGTTCGACGGCGGGCCGGAGGAGGGGGAGGAAGGGGAGCAAGGGGGGGGAGAGGCAGGCGCGGACGGCGGAGGCAGAGGCGGAGCGGCGTCGTCCTCGGCCGTCGGCGCCGGCTCTGCGCTGACGATCGTGCAAGAGGGCCGGCGCGCGCTCGTGCTTGAGATCCAGGCGCTGGTCGCGGAGCGGGGAGGCGGCGGCGGCGCTGCTGCAAGGGCCGGCGGTGGGGGGGCAGACGGCGGCGACGAGGAAGACGGTGACGAGGACGACGGCGAAGAGGCGGCCGGGGGCGGCGGCGGCCGCTGGCGCCCGCCGCGCTACGGCGGCGGCGGCGGCGGCTTCGGCTTCTCCCCGGCCCCCTACCGCGCCGCCGTCGGCTTTGCCTCCCGCGAGCGCCTCCCCCTCCTGCTCGAGGTCCTCGCCAAGCACGGCGCCTGCGCCCCGGCGCGCGCCGCCCGCCGCGCCAACGTCTACGCCTCGGTGGCGGGCGGCTACCGAACGCGTAGCGGCGAGACGGCGGTCGACCTGGCTCTGTGCGCGGCGGTGGTGTCTTCCGCGCTGGGGGCGCGCCTGCCGCGGCGCACGGCGGTGGTGGGGGAGGTGGGCCTGGCCGGCGAGCTGCGGGCGGTGCCGGACCTCGAGTCGCGGCTGCGCGAGGCGGCGGCGATGGGGTTCGAGCGGGTGGTGGTGCCGTCGGCCAACGACGCCGTTGCTGCGGCGACGGGAAGCGGAAGCGGCAGAGGAGGCAGCAGCGGCGGCCGCAGGACGCGCGGGGCCGGCGACGGCGGCGACGGCGCGGGCGCGAAGTTAGGCGGTCCGCGGGCGCTCGACGGACTGCGCGAGGAGTTTGGGCCCGGCATGGAGGTCGTGTCCGTCCCGACGCTCCGCGCGGCGCTGCGATGCCTGTTTGGCGACAAGCTGCGGCAGGCGACGGCGGCCGCGGGCAAACAGCGGCAGCAGCAGCAGCAGCGGGAGCAGCATCGCCGGAGCCGGCGGGCAGTCGCGGCGGCGGCGGCGGGGGCGATCGCTGGCGACGAAGAGGCGGAAGAGGAGGCCGAGGCCGCGGCCGCGCTCGCGCCGGCGTCGAGGGCTGCCGTCTCGGACTGAATCAGATCCAATTTCTCTGTGCGTAACAACGTCTGGTCGGGGGCGGCCGGCTGCGTTTGTCCCGCCGTCGTCGCCTGTTCACGCGACACCCTCCCCCCCCTCCCCCTGCCCCCCCTCCTCCTCGTCCTCCGTCCGCTGCTCCCCCCCCGCCGCCGCCCATTCGCCGCTCCGCCCGAGCAGGTCGACCGACAGCACAAAGCCCCCCCCGGGTCCTGCCTGCGCCTGACCGCCGCCCGCCCCTCCCCGACCAACTCCAAAGCACCGCCGCGCCGCCCCGGCCTCGGCAGAGATATCGCCGTCGGCCGATACCCGCACGCGCGCCGGCGCGCGAAAGACGCGCGCGCCGGCCGCCGCCGCCGCCGCCCCGTCGTGCGGCCCTCTTCCGCGGCTCGTCCGCGTCCTCTGCCGCCGCTCCTGCGTCTCGAGCTCGAGAAGACAGGCGTCGCGTGACGTCGCATCGGGCAGCGGGAAGCACGACACGAGGGCGCGGTACTCTCCCGCGCAAGGGGGCTGGTTGCGGAGGGCGGCAGCGCTGGCAAGGAGGGGCAGGAACGGCGGCGCGCTATGGTCGCCGCCGCCGCCGCCGCCGCCGCCGTTTCCTGCGGCTGCGGCTGCTGCTGATTCTGCTGGTGTTGCTGCTGGTGCTGCTGGTGCTGCTGATGGTGCTGCTGGTGCTGCTGCTGCTGCCCGCGCGTCGCCGCCGTCGCCAGAAGTCACGTACACGAGCCGGTGCGGCCGCCCGAGCGATCGCGCGGCCGCCTCGACGCGCCCTGCCGCCAGCTGCTCGCGCACGCGCGACGAGCTCACCGCGCCGCGCTCGCCCTGCGCCCCCGACGCTGCCGCCCCTTGCTCGCCGCCGCCGCCCTGGCCCCCCGCCCGCTCGGCCGCCGCCCCCTGCGCCCCCTCCACCTCCCCTTCCCCGGCCGGCCGCCTCATCAGCAGCCCCACCACCGAGCACCGCATCCCCCGCGCCGCGCAAAGCCGCGCCAGCGCGCCGCTGTCGCCCGCCGCCTTGAAGCCGAACCTAAAGTTGGCGCCCGCGACGGCGCCGGCCGCGCGCATCTGGCCGCGCAAGAGGTCCACAAAGGCCTCGGGCGGCAGGGAGCGCACGGACGCAAAGGGGACGTAGCGCTGGCGGACGGGCGGGTACGGGCGGGGGGGGTCGGCGTCGGGGTCGAGCGAGGAAGAGGGGGGGAGAAGGGGGGCGTGGCAGCCTGCAGCCGCCGCCCCTCGCCCTCTTCCCCCGCCGCTGTCGGCGTCGCTGGCCGCCTCGCCCCCGCCCGTCCGATCGCGTCCCGCCGCCTGCTCCTCCTCCTCCTCCTCCGGTTCGGCCTCGGCCGCGAGCGCGAGCCCCGCCGCCGTCGCCGCCTCGGCCCCGAACAACCCCTCGGCCGCCAGCTCGCGCGCCCAGAGGTCGAGCACGCGCGCGCGGTCCTGCCGCGCGACCAGCGGGCGGCGCGGCGGCCACCCCAGAACGGCCGCCATCCCGCTGAACGACAGCAGGACGGGCGCGCCCCCGCACTCGCGGGCGGCGGCGCGCGCGAGGGCGCGGTGGCCGCGGTGCAGGGCGTCGAACTTGCCGAGCGCGACGACGGGGGCCAGGTAGCCGGACGAGGAGGAGGAGGAGGAGGAGGAGGAGGAGCACGGGGGGGCGGAGGCGTCCCCGTCCCCGTCTCGGCCATCGTCGGCGGCGGCGCCGGTGCCCGCTGCCGCTGCTACCGCTGCTGTCGCTGCTGCTGCCGCCGCCGCCGGAGGCCGCGTCCAGCCCTCGAGCGGGCGGCGCCACGCGTCCGTGTGGCCGTTCTGGCTGTCGGACTCTTCCTCGTCGACGGACGCCGCCGCGTTCGCAGGGCACCACTCGACGATTGGCGGAGGAGAGGAGGGCGACGACGGGGCGGCGGCGGCGGCGGCCACGAGCGGGCGTGCGCGGGCGAGCGGCGTCGGCGTCGGGCGTCGCCGCACGCGGCGGGCCGTCGTCGCGGCGGCGGCGGTTCGTCGCGCGTGACCATTGGCCACCGGCACCGCAGGCGCGCGTTGCAAGTACTGCATCACCGGGGCGGCGTCATTTCAAACGTGCGTGTGTGCGGAGGAGCGGATCGGAAGCGGGCGTCTGCTGTGTGTGCCACAGAGCCTGTGGTGACGTTGAGGATCGTGGTCTCTGGTTCCTCGTAATTAGTGAATTGCTCAATGAAGCGCGTTGATAATCATCGCATACCAATATCACGCAAACCATCACGATGCTCGAACATGCAGCCAGGCTGATGATCGGAGCAGCAAAAAGGAGGATCAGCCTCCCCCTCCTGATTGCAACGACACGAAACCTCCCCGCATCATCGACGCGCGACACCAGCAGCAGGCCCTACGCATCGACGTCGAGCGACGACCTCGCCCAGCAGGTGATCGACTACGCGCGCGCCCTCGTCGCCGACGAGCAGAAAAAGGAGCAGCAGGGCGCCGCCGCGGTCGCCGACGCCCGCCGCCGCGCGCTCGACGCGCTGCGCGCGGTGTCGCCGGCGCTCGCGGCCGCCGGGCGGCCGGCGCCCCGCTGCGCAGTGCTGCTGGCCGCGTCGGACGCGCACGCGTCCCTGGGCGAGTGGGTCGAGGCGTCCAAGGAGGCGGCGGAGGCGCTCGAGTTTGCGGCCGCGGCAGACCCGGCGGCGGCCGAGTCGCTGCCGCTCCTGCAGACGGCGGCGCTGGCGGCCGTGCGCGCGGCGCTAGCGGCGGGCGACGACGCGGCGGCGGCGAGGGCGGCCGCGCGCGCGGGCGGCGTGGGCGACGTTTTGGCGGGCCTGGCGGCGCTGGCGAGGGGAGCGGGAGGACAAGGGGACGGACGAGGAGAAGGACAGTTTGGCGCCGCGCAGCAGCAGCAGCAGCCACCGTCCTCCTCCGACCCGACGACGGCGAGCCCGCTCGCCCTGCTGTCCCTGGGCCGCACGCACGCCGCGGCCGCGATGCGGGCGGCGGCGTGGGCGGCGGCGGCGCAGGCGCAGGCCGGCGGCGACGGCGACGCCCGGGCCGCCGCCGCCGCCGCCGCCGCGGGGCCCCACGCCGACGCCGCGCGGGGGCCGCTCGGCAGGTGCGCCGAGCTCGCCGACGCCGAGGCCGACAGCGCCGCGTCGGCCGTCCCCCTGGTCCCGCACCTGTCCGCGTCCCTCTGGCGCGAGGTGGCCGCCGACGCGCGCGTGGCGCAGGGGCAGGCCGCCGCCGCCGCGCGCCGGTGGCCCGAGGCGGAGGAGGCGCTGTCGGCGGCCGTCAGGGCGGGCGAGGCGGCGGCCGGCGGCGACGCGCGCGCGCCCTCGCTGGCCGCGCCCCTCGTGCTGCTTGGGGACGTCTACGCGCGCACGGCGCGCGTCACGTTCGCCGAGGGGATGTACCGCGAGGCGGCGCGGCTGGCGGGGGCAGAGGCGCGGATCGGAGGGGGGGCGGGAGGGGGGGCGGCAGGGGCAGGGGCGGGGGGAGCAGGGGGCGGAGCAGGGGACGGCGGCGGCGGGGCCCCGACCTCTGGCGAGAACGGCGGCGGCGGCGGCGGCACAACGGAGTCTCTTTCGACTCCAGCGGCAGGCGCGGGCGCGGCCGGGCCCCGGCCCGTGCACCCGTCCCTGGCGGCCCTCGCCGCGTGGCGCTACGCGCAGCTGCTGACGGCGCTGCCGCGGCGCGGGACCGAGGCGGCCGCGTGGGCGGCAGCCGGCGAGCGGCACTGGCGGCAGCAGCAGCGGCAGCGGGCGGCGGCGGCGGCGTCACCAGCAGCGGCGGCGGCGGCACCCGCGTCAGCGGGGGAAGTCGGCGGGGGGGACGTCGGCCAAGGCGGCCCGGCGGACGCCTTGGGCGCGCTCGACTGCCGCACGGGGCGCAGCCTGTCGCGCGAGGGCGGGTGCGTGAGCCTGCTGTGCCGGCGGCTGTTTTTGGTCGGTCCGGCCTCGGCCTCGGCCACTCCCTCTCCCTTCTGCGCCCCGCCTCCCGTCTACGGCGAGGTGTAAACTACGCTCCTTAACGACAGCGACGCCGCCGCCACTAGTTTTTTTTCTCTCTGTTGCGTGCCGCGGCACAACCCGCTCGCCCGTCCTCGCTGGCGGCGTCGCTGTCGTTTGGACTCTTGTCGCCCTTCATTTTTGACGGGGCGCCCCTCATTCTAGCCACCCCCCCAGTTGTTGTTGCAACCTCTCCGACACCATGCTCAAGCTATCGCGCGCGACGGGCGGGGCCCCCGCGAGGTGCGTGTGCTTTTTTTTCCGAGAGATGAGGGGAGGGCGGGATCTCCCCTCCCGCCATCCCTCCGCCACGGAGGTCTCTCTCCTCACGCCCCCGATTCTTCCACGCCCCACGCACAAACACGACACACGACACACGACAGGGCATCGCGCACCAACGCCGTCTCGGTGCGCGCGCTGTGGTGAGTTGAACGGACCGAATGAATGAACAGAAATGCGAAAACGCCAACGACGCCGACGCCCGACGCCCCCGACCCCCCCACCCGACATCAAAACAAAACAAAACAGGGGCAACAAGCCCGGCGACGGCGGCAAGGCCCGATCGCAGGACAAGCAGTACGAGACCCAGCAGGCCGTCCTGCGCGAGCGCCGCGAAAAGGCCGCGGCGCGCGAGGCGGCCATGAACGGCAACGCCAAGGCCAAGGCTGGCGCCGCCGGGCGATCGGGAAAGGCCGCCGCCCGCCGGGGGCAGGCCCAGGAGGAGGAGGAGGAGGAGGACGTGGACGAGGAGTACGAGGAGGCGCCCAAGAAGGGCGGGCTCGGCGGCCTGCTCGGCGGGCTGTTTAAGCGGCGCTGATTCTTTTGCCTTTTGTTCTGAGCGGGGCGTGGGGGGACCGTCGCCGTCATTTTTTCCTGTTCGGCTGCTGCCCCCGTTCCCTTTCCCTTCCCTTGCTTTCTCCGCGCGACAGTCGTTCAAGTAACCCTGTTTTTCAGCATTTAACAACAACAACAACAAACACGTCTATCCATAGTAGCGCGCGGGGGCGTACGGCGGCGGCTGCTGCTGCTGCTGCTGCTGCAGCTGGCTCGCGGGCCGCGCCGCGCCGATCCTGCCCCCCGCCGCCGCTCCCGCGCCCGCGCCTGCCGTCGCCACCACCTTGACCGCCGCCGCCGCCGCTGCCTTCGCCGCGCTCAGCGCCACCGCCCGCCCCACGCCCGCGCCCGCGCGCGCGGCCGAGGCGGCCGCGGAGCGGACGGGCGCGGCGGCGCCGCCGAAGGAGGAGCTCGGCGGGAGGCCGCCGCCGCCGCCGGCGCGCCCGCTGCCGCCGCCGCCCCCGCGCCCGCTGCCGCTGCCGCCGCTGGCGCTGCTCCGGGCGGACGCGCCGGCCGCCGCCGCCGCCGGCCTCGCCGCCGGCCGCGCTGCTGCCGCCGTGGTCGCTGTCGCCGCCCCGACGCGCCCGCCTGCTGTTGTCCCGACCGCCAACGGCCTGCCCGGCGCCGCCCCCGCTGCTGCTGCTCCCGAGGCAGCGCTGGTGCGCGCCGCCCCCGACGGGGCGGGCCGGAAGCCGGCCGCCGCCCTGCTGCTGCTGCTGCTGCTGACGCCGCCGCCGCCCGCCGCCGACGCCGACGCGCCGCCGCCGCCGCGCTGCCCCCGCGGCTGCTGCTCCCGCTGCTGCTGCTCCTGCAGCAGCTGCTGCTGCTGCTGATGCAGCTGCCGCGCCGCCGCGCGCGCCTCCCGCTCCTTCATGCGCCGGTACAGCTCCCGCTTCTTCCGCAGAATCTCCGCGTACAGCCGGTCGCGGTACTCGCCGATGCTGCACTTTTGGTTGTCGTCGATCGGCGCCACGATCGGCGTGAGCGCGGCCGCGGCCACGAGCGCGCCGGCCGTTGGAGGGGCGGTGGCGGCGGCGGCGCTCGCGGCCGCGCCTCCCGCCCCTTGCGCGCCCCCGCCGCCGATGCTGCTCCCGCCGATGCCCCCCCCGCCCCCGCCCGCCGCCGCCGCCGCCGCCACCGCCGCCTCCAGCGCGTCGTCCTCCGCCGTGCGGAACGGCAGCACGTACGGGTGCCGCAGCGCCTCGGCCGCCGACAGCCGCCGCCCCGGGTCGAACCGCAGCAGCCGCCGCAGCAGGTCGAGCGCCTCGGGCGGCGCGCCCGGGAACAGGTCCTGCGGCCGGGCGGCCTGCGTCACCGAGCACGACTCGAGCATGGTCGCCGCAAAAGGGCTGGCCACCGCGTCCAGGTCCGAGGCCGTGGGCCGGCCCGTCAGCGCGAGGATGCGGTCGAGCTGGTTCATCGTCGACGAGCCGGGGAACACGGGCCGCCCCGTCAGCAGCTCGCCCAGGATGCAGCCGCAGGCCCACAGGTCGACGCCCGCGGTGTAGCGCGGGCTGCCGAGGAGGATCTCGGGGGCGCGGTACCAGCGCGTGGCCACGTAGTCGGTCAGCACGGGGTTACTGGCCGCGCCGGCGCCGGGCACTGTGTCGTCGTCGCCGCCCGCGCCCGCGGCCCCTGCAGCGCGCGCGCCTGCACCCCCCCCGCCCGCGCCCGCCGCCGCCGTCCCCGCCAGCGACCGCGCCAGGCCGAAGTCCGCCAGCTTGACCGCGCACTCCCCGTTGAGCAAGAGGTTGCTCGGCTTGACGTCCCGGTGCAGCAGGCACCGCGCGTGCATGTGCGCCAGGGCGCGCAAGAGCTGGGCCATCACGTACCGCGCGTGGACGGGCTCCAGTATCCGCGCCCTGATGGCCGCGTGCAGGTCGGTGTCCATGTGCTCGAAGACGAGGTAGATGTCGCGGTCGTTCTCGGCGCGCAGGACGTTGAGGAGGCTGTGGTGTTGTTGGGGTTCGAGGCGTTGGGGAGGGCGTCGCCGTGTGTGTTGGCGTTTTGTCGTGATTTGGGGGTTTGAATTTGAGTTTTTTTTTGAGTGAGTAAATCGGCGGGGGGCTGTGAGACAGGAATGCCAAATGTGCGAGGGCGGGCGTCGGGGTGACGCCCGAGCGGAGGGCGCAGAGCGCGATACAAAGAGGCGCGCGGCCGGACGGTCGGGCCGATGAAAAAGAACGGCGGCGACGAGGCGGCCCGCCGGGCTGCAGCTGCAGCAGCAAGCACGCCACGCCCCCCCCCCCGCGAGCGCTGCCGCCACGCGCGCGCGCGCAACCGGCCCCGCGCAAGCAATAGCACAGAGAAAACCCACCGGATGATGTTGTCGTGGCCGTTGAGCTCCTGCAGAAACATGATCTCGCGGAAGGTGCGCTGTTGAGATGTGTTTGGTCGGTAATTGGGCGAAAGGAGGAGGAGCAAGGAGGCGGTTAAGAGCTTGGGGGGCGGCGCTGGCAACGGAGCGGCGGGGCGAGCAAAAGCGCGCGCGCCTTTCCCGTTGTTTCTCACTTGCGCGTCCGTGGCGTTCTGGAAGGCGTCGAAGATCTTCTTCAGGGCGACGACGTTCTGGTTCTTCTTGTCGATGGCCTTCCACACGACGCCGTACGCCTGTCATACGTGCGTTGTTGTTTTAGGGGGAAGAGGGAGGGAAGGGCGTGAGCTATTATTGTGGCCGACGCCGACGCCGACGCCCACGCCGAGCGACAAGACAGCTGACGTCTGCCTGCTCGCGCCGCCGCCGCTGACGGCGATGTCCTCTCCTTCGCGCGTGATGCGCACTAGCGCCGGGTCTCCGTCACCAACCCGGCGTCACATCCGTCCGTCCGTCCGTCCGGACGTCCTCGGCCTGCGCGCAGCAAGGTCCGCGGAGGGGCCAAGACCAACGAAAACGACCAGAGCCTCCCAAAACACAAAACTCACGCCCTTGCCCAGCTTTTGCAAGACCTCATACTTGCGCAGGACGTGCTTGTCGATCTCCTCCTCGGCCATGATGTGGCCGCCGGCGCCTCAAAGAGCACGGCTTCCCGCGGGCGTCGGGAGCCCACCGCGTTTTCGAAACAAGTCTCCCCCTTCGAGCTGTCGCGTTTTTGCTCCCCTCTCCTTTTGTTCTTGGCGTTTGGGGGGTCGCGAGAGGAGCGCGCGCAGAGAAACGGACGAACGGAGCACGTAGATCAAGATCGTCTTGAGCGAATGAGATATGAATCAGGAGAATCGGGCACCGGGTCGGAGTCCCACTCGCCAAAAAAGGAGTGCGTCGAACGGCGGGGGCGATCGCCGCTGCGCGTCAAGCGAAAAAAATCAATTTACAGCGATCGACAAATCGTCCGTTTCACCTGCTCGCTGACCCGGAGGCCCGCTGCATGCGGTCCAGCACCGCGACGGCCTCCAGGCGCAGCTCGTCCAGCCGCCGCAGAACCGCGGCCTCGCCCTGGGACTCGGGACTGATGCCGCCGCCGCCGACGCCGCCGCCGCCGCCCTCGCCGTTGCTGGCCTGGCCCCCCTCCGCTCTCCCGCCTCCTCCCCCCTCGCGCAGCCTGGCCTCGAGCTCGCCCGACATGGCGTGCACGGTCGCGAGGAAGCGGCCCGGACGCACGAAGTCCGGCGCCTCCGGTTTGGTCGTCGAGGACGCCTTTTGCCCCTGCTGCTGCGTCGTTTGGCCCGCCGCCCCGCCGCCGCCGGCCTCTCCTCCCCCTCCTCCTCCCGCTCCTCCTCCCCCTCCCCCTGCCGCCCCCGCCCCCTTGCCCCCCGCGCCCCCCGTCCAGTCCTCCTCGAACGCCTTGGCCATCAGCGCCGCCCGCCGGGCGCCGTCCCCGACGCCCAGGAGCTCCTTGGCAAAGGCGGCGCAGGCGCGCGGCAGGCTCGAGCGGTGGAAGCCAAAGATCGCGGCGCCGCCGCCGCCCCCGCCGCCCGCCTGCCCCCCTCCTCCCCCCGCTTCCCCCGCTTCCCCCGCTTCCCCGCCCGCCCCTCCGAAGTAGGCCCGCCGCGCGTGCATGGCCCGCAGCTCCTCGCGCAGCAGCACCAGCCGCGCGAGCAGGGCGCGGTCAGGCACGGCCTCGGCGTCCTCCATGTCGTCGACCAGCTGCCCGGCGGTGGACGCGAGCGCCTCGAACGACGCGCCTGGCAGCCCACCGCCGCCCCCGGCCAGCGCGCGCGCGACGACGGCCAGTCTCGCCGGCGCCTCTTTTTGGCGCAGCGCCGCGTCCAGCACCTGCACCGCGGCGGGAAGGCGGGCGCCGACCTGGGTGAGGACCTCGCGGCGGATGCGCTGCAGGACCTCGACGAGGCGGGCATCCATCTCTCTCGCCTCCGACGCGGCGGCGTTGTTGCAAGCGCCGCGGCCGCTGTTGCCAAAGCCGCCGCCGATGCCGCCCCTGCTGCGCATGCGGCCGCCGATGGCCTGCGCGTACGCGTCCAGCGCCGCCAGGAACGCGTCGTCCAGCCACTCGACCCGCTGCGCCACCGCGCCGCGCACGATGCCCTCCAGGGTCTCGGCGGAGGGCCAGCCGCTGCTGCCCTCGCTGCCGCCGCTGCTGCTGTCGCCGCCGCTGTCGTCGCTTGTTCCACCGCCGCCGGGCGCCCGGATGAAGCTGGCCGCCTGCTCGGCGACGCACTCCTGCAGCACCTGCTGCAGCATCTCGTCCAGCGCGGACGCGGCGCGCTCGACGGCCTGCTCCAGGGCCGCGAGCGCCTCGTCTTCGCCCCCTCCTCCTCCTTGCGGCGGGTCCTTGCGGCGCTGGTCGCTCGCGGACGGCGGCGGCGGCGTGGCGCGTCGCCGGCGGCGGCTCCTTGGCGATGATGGTGCTGCTGCTGACGATGCGGCTGCCGCGGACGGCATGGCGCGCGGCGTCGATCTCGAGCTGCTGATAGTCATGCGCACGCCGGCCGCGTTGGTCGCGGCGAAAGGCGCACGCGCGCGAGAGAGGGGAGGGGGTCTCGGCGCCGCACTCACGGCGTTCCGCTGGCCGGCGGCCAGAGACCGCGCAGCCGCAGCTGAGCCCATGGTTGACGATAAGGGCCTTTGCGAGTGTTTGACTGAAGCGGCAGAGGAGAAAAAATAAGTGTGAATGACGGGGGGGCTCATCGCGGGTGGGCGTCTACAGCGTCTTCTTGATTTCGCCGTCGCCGCTCGTCGGCGCGAAAGGACGCGCCTCCCCGCCCTCTTTCCGCACGCCCAGGGCTCAAAGTCCGTCCAAGACGCCTTCTGCTGAAACACCCAAAGACCCGGTTTCGGACGGCTTCGGACGACTGTGAAGGGGACCTTCGGATGGGTAATTTTACAAGGTCGCAAGCACACAAGGCGCTCGTTGAAACCCAAAAGCATCATGCCTAAAACTCCCGGTCGGGGAACAGGGCGGGCGCCACCAGCGTCCAGCAGTAGAGCAGCGCGGCGCAGGCGGCGGCGCCGGCCTTGACGCCGACGGTCGCCCACCCTACGCCGACGCGCCCGTCGCCGGGGGCGTCGCCGTCAGGCCCGCCCCACCCGGTCATGAGCATGGCGATGTACATGGACGCCAGGGCGAAGACCAGGTGGAAGAAGGAGTAGTTGTAGGCGACGGGGGCAAAGTCGTCGCCGCCGCCGGCGCCGCCGCCGCCGTCGCCGCCGCGCGTCGCCCGGACGGCGCCCGGAGGCCCGTCCTCTGCCTCCGCGTCCAGGCCCGCCGACGTGAGCGCCCGGCCGCCCGCGACGTCGCCGGCGGTCAGCGCCCCGCCGCCCGCACCGCCACCGCGCGGCCCGCGCGACAGCGGCACGTACGCGCCCCCGCCCGCGGCCTCGTCGTCGTCGCCCTCGCCGTCGTCCGCGTCGCCGCGCCCGCCCCAGCCGCCGCCGCCAAAGCCGCCGCCGCCCCACCCGTCCCCGCCGCCCTCGTCGATCAGGAACAGGTTGGTGTTGCTCCCCGCGCGCAGGGCCGAGTACACCACCGACGCCAGGGTCACCAGCACGCCCACCGCCACGGTCGACCCCGAGGCGGCGTCCGCCCGGCGGGCGAGCGCGTTGCACGCGTAGTCGCCGGGCTCCGACTGCAGCGCCGAAAACACCAGCCCGGACGCGTAGAGGCCCATGAGCGCGGCGGGGAACAGGGACCCGCGGCGAGCTACGGGCGCCACGGACAGGGCGCACATGCCCAGGGCGGCCGCGAGCGCGGCGGAGACCAGGCCCACGTTGAGGCCGCAGCCGCGGCCGAGCGGCGCGCCGGCGGCGTCGGTCGACGGCGCGAAGAAGCGGAGCGCGGCGGCCGCCACGGCCGCGGAGCCGGCCAGCGCGGCGGCCGTCAGCGCGAGCAGGCCGTACAGCCACCGGGGGTCCTCCTCTTCCTCGGCGCGCGCGGCCCACGCGTCGTTCCACGACTGCGCGAAATCCAGCAAAATCACAACCTGCACCACCAGAAACAGGCCCGACCCCAGGCGCGCCGCCCAGCCGTAGGCGGCAAAGATGGGCCCGCTCGGCAGGAAGAACGTGCCCGCCACCAGGGCGGCCCACGCGCCTGCCTTGGCGCCCCACCAGCTGTGCTGCAGGGCCCGCCCGCGGCGGTCACCCTTGTACCGGACGCCGCGCAGCAGGCAGGCCATGCCTAGGAAGAAGAGGGCGGTGCCCAGGGAGACGCGGTAGACGGCCTGCTGCCCGAACCACACGTCCGAGGGGTGGAAGCCGGAGGCGGCGCGCATGATCCCTGTGGTTTTGCGGGGGGGGGAGAGAGAGGGGTGAGAGAGAGAGAGAGAGAGAGAGCGCGGCGGAGTGAGCGAGGAAAACCAGAGCGAGCAGGGGACGAGCGTCGGCGTCGGCGTCGGCGTCGGCGTCGGCGTCGGCGTCGGCGTCGGCGTCGGCGTCGGCGTCGGCGTCGGCGTCGGCGTCGTTCGCCCCCCTTCGAAGGCAAGACCCGCCGAGCCACCAGACTCACATGGGATCTTCTCGATGAGCGGGCGCGCAAAGTCGCGCATCACCCACGACAGCAGGATGGCCGTGAAGAAGAGGAGCGCGTACGTGAGGCGGGCGCTGCGCTTGGAGAGGCCCGACACCGCAGCGCGCGCCGTGCAGCAGGCGCAGGACGCGGCCGCGGACGCGGCGCACGCGCCCAGGTAGGACGCGATGAACATGGCGCAGGGGGAGCGGCGGCGCGCCCCACCCCACGCGGCGGGTGGAGAGTGGGGAAAGGGAGAGAGGAGGGGAGAGGTCTCTGTCTTCTGGTTTCGCTTGGAACGCGGAAATCAAGGAGCGAGCCGCGGAGTTGGTTAATGGAGTTGAAAAGCTGGTTGTGGTGTGTGGGGAGCGTTGAGGCGCGGGAAAAAGGCACAGGTGAGGGTTCGCCGGCGGCGAATCGCCGCGTCGGGCGCCGACGCCGGTTCGCGGACCGAGGCGCGGCCGGCTTATGGCGCGTTCTCGTCGACGCGCCATGGTACCGCGCTCTCCTCAACACACCGCAGCTCCCTCCCGCCGGCGATCGACTCACGTACAGAGTGAGTGACAACCAACCATACGCTCCCCGGACGATCCTTGTGTCTAAGAGAGAAGCTTGAAATCCGAAACAAAACCGACACCCAAACATTTCGAAAACACTCACCTGCACCGTGATGCCGCCGGGCCGTCGCTAGCAGGCCCCGGGAGTTGCCTTTGCCCGATTCATCGGCAGGCGCCTGCCTCATTGTCGAGAGAGACAGAGGGAAGAGAGACCAGGAGGAGGTCTCAAAACTTGGAAAATGGAGGCGCTCCAGGCGCGCGTCGCGCTGCTGGAGGAGGAGCGCGCAGAGGTGCGTTGTCTGCGGTGGTGTCGTTGATCGTCACCATGCGCTTGTCGCGGGCGCTGGCGTCCTCGGACGGAGGGAGGAAAGAGAGGGAGGCTCCTCCACTTTCAATCTGCGTCCGTGAAGGAACAGCCTTCACTCTCTTCTCGCGACCCGCGGCCATTCCGTCCTCCCGCGGGACCCTCGGCGACTCACGGCACCCGCCCCACTCATCCACCCACCCTCCAACAAATCACACACACCGAAACCACACGACCGCCGGCCGCCGCCAACCCGACGAACGGACAAACGAACGAACGCCAACAAAAAACAAAATCAACACGACAGGCCCAAGCCGCCGCGATCGCCACCGAGGCCACCGTGCAGGACATCGAGCGCCGCTACCTCGCCCTGCGCGAGCAGCACGCCGCAGACAGCCAGCGCGCCGAGGCCGCCGAGCGCCGCGCCGGCGAGCTGGCGCAGGAGCTGCGCGCCGCGCGCGCCGAGCGCGACGCGCTCAGGGCGGCCGGCGGCGCGGCCGAGGGCGCGCGCGCGTCGCTCGCGGCGCTGCAGTCGGAGCGCGGGCAGCTGGCCACCGTCTTGGGGGCCCTGCGCACGCAGCTGGCCGACAAGACGGCCGAGATCGGGCAGCACCTCGAGCGCAACGCGTCCCTGGCGCGCGAGCGCGCCGAGGCCGACGCGCGCGCCAGGGACGCCGAGCTCGGCCGGTCGCGCGCCGAGGCCGAGGCGCACGGCCTGAAGGCCCGGCTGGAGGGCTCCGAGCGCCAGCTGCGCGAGGTGACTGAGCGCTACGAGCTCAAGGCGGCCGAGGCCTCGGCCAAGGCGCGCGCGGACCGCGAGGCCAGGCTGCGGCTCGAGCGGGGCCTGGCAGACAGCCGCGGCGCCGCCGAGGCCTCGGCGCGCGACGCGCAGGCGGCCGCCGAGAGCCGCGACGCGCTGCAGTCCCGGCTCGAGGCCGCGCTCGGGCGCGCGGCCGAGACCGAGCGCAACGCCGCCTCCATGGAGGAGGCCCTGCTGGCGCAGCTGCGCGCGGCCGAGGCGCAGGCCGAGCGCTACAGGGGCGAGCACGCGCGCGCGGCGGCGCGCGAGGGCGAGCTGGCGCGGTCCGTGGCCGAGCTCGAGGCCAAAGGGCAGGAGGTGTCGCTGGGGGCGGCCGCGGCGCTGGAGCAGGCCGAGGCGGAGGCGCGGGCGGCGCGCGCCCTGGCGGAGCAGAGGGGGGCGGCGCTGGAGGAGCTGCGCGCGGCCGTCGCGGCCGCGCAGCAGCAGCAGCAGCAGCAGGCGGCGGCGGCAGGGGCAGCAGGGGCAGGAGCGGCGGGCGAGGGCGGCGGCGGCCCGGCCGGAAACGCCGCGACCCTCGACAACGCCGCCGCCGCCGCCCCGGCCCCGCCGGCGCTGCCCGACGCGCCCCCGACCCACGCCCCCATCCTCATCGACGGCGCCGACGTGTCCTCCTTGCTCAAGGCGTCGCCCCAGCAGGCGGCCGCAGGGCTGCAGGCCGCGGGGCGCTCCTACGGCGACGTGGTCGCGATGTTTGCCGAGGCGGCCGACGGCATGCGCACCGAGCGCGCCGCGCGCCGGCACCTGGAGCGCTACTGCGAGTCGATCGCCGTGGCCGTGCAGCAAAAGGCGGCGGCCATCGACCTGCAGCAGCAGGGGCACAGGCGGCTAGCGGACGCGCACCGGCGGCTGTCGGCGGCGCGCGACGAGGCCGAGGGGCGCGCGAGGGGTCTCGCGGCCGAGGCGCGCGAGCTGGCGGCCGCGCTGGCGGACGAGCGGCGCGCGCTGGCCGGGGCGCGCGACCAGCTGGGCGACCGCGCGCGCCAGGTGGCGGCGCTGGCTGCCGAGACGGAGCGCCTCAAGGGCAGCGCGGTCTCGGCGGCCGACGACGCCGCGCTGGCCGACGCGGCCACGGCCGCCGCCGCCGCCGCCGCCGACCCCTCGGGCCGCGGCGTCCCCTTGGACGCCGCCGCCGTCATCTCGGCGCACCTGGTCACCTTCCGCAGCGTCGAGGAGCTGGTCGTGCGCAACGGGCAGCTGCTGGCCGTGGCCAGGCGGCTGTCGGCCGACCTCGAGGCCTCTCGCGGGGAGATGCGCGCCGAGTACGCGGCGCGGCTGGCCGCCTCGGAGGCGCGCATGGCCGAGGAGACGGCCGCGCTCCGGGAGATGAGCGAGCGGCTGCGGGCCGAGGCCGAGGGCTATCACAACAGCAAGGCGCGCGCGGCGGGAGGGGGCGGCGGCGGCGGCGACGGGGACGGGGACGGCAACGGAAACGGCAACGGCAACGGCAGCGACCAGCAACAGCAGCAGAGGCTTGAGCAGCAGCAGGCGGCCACCGAGGAGGAGCTGGCGGCGCTGCGCGCGCGCCTGGCCGCCTCGGAGGCCGCGCTCGAGAGCCTGCGCGACGAGGCCGCCGAGAACGCGCGCATGCAGCGCGAGGAGGCCGACGCCGCGCGCGCCGACGCGCGCGCCGCGCGGCTCGAGGCAGGGAGCCGGCGCGCGGCGGCCGAGGTCGCCGCGTCGCAGGTCGCGGCGCTGCAGTCGCAGCTCGAGGACGCGCGCGCGCGCTCGATCCGCGCGGCCGAGCTGCTGGCCGAGTCGCGCGCGCGCTGCGAGCGCACCGAGGCGTCGCTCGACGCGTGCCGCGCGGCCGAGGAGGCCGCGCGCGAGCAGGCGCGCCTGGCCGGCGTGCGCGCGGCCGCCCTGGACGCCGAGCGGCAGCTGCTGCGCGAGGCCGAGGGCCGCGCCCTGGCCGAGGCCAAGGAGGCCTCCGCCGGGCGCCAGGTGGCGCAGGCCGAGCTCGTGGCCGCGCGCTCTGTCGGCGACATGCGCGCCGAGGCGGCCGCGCGCGAGGTCGCGCAGGCGCAGGAGCGCGAGGCGCGCGCTGTCGAGGAGCTCGCGCTCGCGCGCGAGGAGGTGCTTCGGGAGAAGGACCGCCGCGGGGACGCGTCGGCGGCCGCGCTCGAGGCGGCGCGCGCGCACCGCGCCGAGGCCGAGCGACTGCGCGGGCAGCTGGCCGAGGCGCAGGACGCGTGCCGGCGCGCCGAGGCGCGCGGCGCGGAGGAGGCGCAGGCGGCGGCGGCGGCGCAGGCGCGCGTGACGACGCTCGAGCGGCAGCTGGCCGATGCGCGCGAGGCGGCGGCGGCGGCCGAGGACGCGGCGGCAGCAGCGGCGGCGGCGGCGGCCGGGGCCGGCGCTGCCGCGGGCCTGGCGCCCGACGTGGCCGCCCTCTTGTTGTCGTCGTCGGCCGGCGGCGGCGCAGGCGGCGCGGCCGCTGGCGCAGTGGCCGGGGCGCCCCCTACCGCCGCCGCCACCGCCGCCACCCCGGCCCTCGCCGCCGCCGAGCTCGGCCGCCGCCTGCGCGAGGCCGAGGCGCGCGCCCGCGAGCTCGAGGCCGAGCTCGAGGGCGCCGCCGAGGCCCTGGCGGCCGCGCGGCGCGGCGCCGACGACTTCAAGGCCATCGCGGCGGCGCAGGAGGGCGCGCGCCGGTCGCTGCAGCAGGCGCTTGACGCGCTGCGGGCCGAGCGCGACGCGGCGGTGGCGGCGGGCGGCGGCGAGGCCGAGGCCCTGCGCGCGCGCGCCGAGGAGCTGCAGGCGTCGCTGGCGTCGGCGCAGGAGAGGCTGGCCGAGGCCGAGCGCCAGGCGGCCGCCGCGCAAGAGGCGCGCGCGGCGGCCGAGCGCGAGGCCGGCGAGCTCGCCGCCGCCGCCAAAAAGGCGGCGTCCGACTCGTCCGCCCTGTCCGCGCAGCTGCGCGCGCAGCTCGACGCCGCGACCGCCGACGCCCGCGCGGCCCGCCGCCAGTACGAGCAGGAGACGGTGGCGCACGCGGACCACATCAAAAAGCTCGACGCCGCCGAGGGAGGGGCCGAGGCGCTGCGCGCGGCGGCGGCGGCCGCGCGGCACGAGGCGGGGGCGGCGGCCGACGCGGCGCACGCGGCGGCGGCCGAGTCGGGGGCGGCGCTCGCGCGCGCCGAGGAGCGCGCGCGCGACGCGGAGCTGCGGCTGGCCGAGGTGTCGCGGCAGAACGAGCTGCTGGCGCGCGAGGTCGAGGCCACGGCCACGGCCACGGGCGCCGGCGGCGGCGGCGGAGGCAGGAGTGGGGGGGCCGCGGCGGAGGGAGGCCTCCCCTCGCCCGGCGCCGCCGGCGGCAGCCGCCTCGGCGAGATCGTCTCGTCGCTGCGCGCCGACCGCGAGTACCTCTCCGCCCGCCTCGTGTCCCTCGAGCAGGAGCGCGAGCGCCTGTACCGCGAGCGCAACCTGGCGCGTGCCGACGTCGAGGAGCTGCGCGCGCAGGTGACGGCGCTGTCAGAGGCGGCGGCAGAGGCGGCGGGCGTCGGCATTATGGGCATTATGAGCACCGGCGGCGAGGAGGGCGGCGGCGGCCTCGGCGGCGGCATCGGCGGCATTGGCGGCATCGGCGGCGGCGGCGCCGCCTCTGCGTCGGCCGCCTCCCCTCCGACGGCCGCCACCGCCGCCGCGCGCAAGATCGCGCAGCTCGAGGAGCAGGCGCGCACCGCCCGCGAGTCCAACGCATTCCTGCGCCGCGAGAACGAGCGCCTGGCCGCCGACGCCTCGGCCGCGCGCGCCGCCGCCGACGCCGCCGCCCAGGCACTGGCGCCCCTCAAAGAGCGCGCCGCCGCGCTCGGCGCCGACGCCGAGGTGGCCGCGCAGCGCGCCGCCAGCCTCGAGGAGGCGCGCGGCCACTGGCAGGCGCGCGCAGAGGCCCTGGTCCTGAAATATCGCTCGGTCGACCTGGCCGAGCACGAGCGCCTGGGCGCGCGGATGGCCGAGGTGAGCGCCGAGAGGGACAGGCTCAAGGGCGAGCTGGATCGCGGGCAGCAGCAGGAGGCCGGCGCGACGGCGGCGGCGGGCCTGCAGGCCGAGGCCGGGGCGGCGGCGCTGGCCGCCAAGGACCAGGAGCTCGAGCGCCTGCGCGCGCGCCACAACCAGCTGGTCCAGAAGTACAACGCGATGGTGACGCAGATGAAGACCCTGAGGGCGGCAGCCCAGGCGTCGGAGCAGGCGCGGCGGGGCGCCGAGGTAAAGGCGGCGGGGCTCGAGGCAGCGGCGGCGACGGCAGCGGCCGAGCTCGAGCAGGCCAAGGCGGCGGCGGCGGCGGCGGCGGCGGCGTCCGCGGCCGCCGAGCAGGCCGGGGGCGGGGCGACGGGCGCCAAGGCGGTGCGGGCCGCCGCGCAGCGCGCGCTGGCGCAGGCCGTCAAGGCCGCGGCGGACGCCGAGGCGGCGGGCCGGCGCGCAGCGGCGGCCGAGGCCGAGGCGGCGGCGTTCAAGGGGCGGACCGCGGCGGCAGAGGCGGCGGCGGCGGCGGCGGGCGAGCGCGCCGACGCGGCCGAGCGGCGGCTGCGGGAGCAGCAGGAGCAGATGCAGGCGCAATTGTTGCAGCAGCAGCAGCAAATGCAGCAGCAGTTGCGGCAGCAGCAGTTGCAACAGCAGCAGTTGCAGCAGCAGCTGCAGCAACAGCCGGCGCGCAGCACGCCCACGCGCACGCTCGACCCCTCTGCGCCGGCGTTCGCCCCTCCTGATGGTGCGGTGGCGGCGACGGCGCCGGCGCAGGCGGCGGCCGAGGCGGCTCCAGAGGCGGCGGCGGCGGCGGCGGCGGCCCCGAAAGCCAAGCTCAACGTCGGCGCGCTCAAAGCCCGCGTCGGCGGCGTCCGCCGCCCGCTCGCCGGCGCCTCCTCGGGCGGCGGCGCGGCCCCGGGGGGAGACGACGAGCAGCAGCAGCAGCAGCAGCAGGAGCAGCAGGAGCAGCCGCCGCCGCTGCCGCCCCCAAAGCGCGCGCGCACGGGCGACGGCGGCGACGGGGCGGCCGCCACCGCCACTGCCTCCGCGCAAGAGGCGGCCGGCGGCGAGACGGAGCAGCCGTTGCAGGAAGCGACGGCGCTCGCCGCGGCGGCGGACGAGGACGCAGAGGAGCTCGTCGCGGCGATTATGGCCGCGGACGAGGAGGTGGGCGAGGGCGAGGGCGCGGCGGCGACGGCCGAGGCGGCGGGCGCGGCGGCGGACGGCGCCGCCGAGGACGAGGCGCCCGTGGCGCCCGAGGAGGCGGCCGGCGAAGACGCGGCGGCCATGATCCTCGAGGGCCTGCCGCCCGCCGACGAGGGCGACGACGAGGCCCTGCGCGAGGAGGCCGAGGCGGCGGCGCCGACACCCGCGCCGGCACCGGCGGCCGAGGAGGACGAGTACGTCGTCTTTGACGAGGAGCAGCAGCAGCCGGAGCCCGAGCCGGAGCAGCAGCATAATCAGGAAGAGGAGGCGGCGGCGGCGGCGGGCGAGGAGGAGGCGGCGGCAATGGCCGAGGGGGCGGCGGCGGCCGACGCCGCGGCCGCGGTCGCCGCCGCCGAGGCCGAGGCGGCCGCCGAGGAGGAGCAGCTGGGCGCGGCGCTGATGGAGGAGGAGGACGCCGTCCCTGCCGCGGAGCCCGAGGGCCACGAGGGCGCCGCGGACGAGGACGAGCAAGAGCAAGAGCAGCAGCAGCTGCAGCAGCAGCAGGGATTGCCGCCGAGCGCGCCAACGTCGGCCGGCGGCGGCGGCGGCGGCGGTGGCGGCCGCTCCAAGCGCCACACCCCGATCGTGTTTGCCCCCGCGGCGGACGCGCCGCCCACCGCCGGCGCCGCCGCCGCCACCCCCGGGGCTCCCGCCGCCGCCGCGGCTCCCGGCGCGGGCGGGCCCGTCGCGCCGGGCGCAGGGCGCGGGGCCGCCGCCGCTGGCGCAGGGCGCGGGGCCGGCCGCGGCGCGGGCGCCGGACGTGGCGCGCCTGCCGCCCCGCAGCCGCAGCCGCCGCCACCGCCGCCCGCGCCCGCGGCCTGATCAATCCCGCCGTCCTTCATCTTTTGCCCTGCCGTGCGATTTACCGGGCCCAATCGTGACACCCACAGCCCCTCCCACAGATCATCACCGCCTGAATTCAATATCGTTTGGAAACAGAAGGAAAAAACGACTGGCGGGCGTCTCGCGGGTTTTTTTCTCGTGCAAGACAAGAGCGGCGACGCTGTGGTTTCTCTTTTGCCCGCAAGCCGCGTCTCTCGCTCGCGCTCGCCGTCGCCCTCGGAGGACGCCGTCAGCGCTTCTCCTCGGCGCCTCCCTCCTCCTCCTGCTCGCCCACCGCGGCCGCCATGACCTCGTCGTCCAGCCGGACGGCCCCGCGCGCCGCCGTCACCATCGACAGGCCGCCGGCACCGGCGCCCTGCCGCCGGTGCTGCTGCTGCTGCTGCTGCTGCTGCTGCGGCTGCTGCTGCGGCTGCTGCTGCTCCTGCTGCTGCGGCTGCGGCTGATTCGTCTTGCTGCCGGGACCCTTGGCCTCTTCTTGCTCATCATCATCGCTGCTGGCCTCCTGCTGCTGGCGCCGATGGTGGTGGTGATGGTGGTGGTGGTGCCGGTGCGAGCGCCCCTCGCCGTCGCCGGCGGCCCACTTGCCGCCGCCGCCGCCCTTGCCCGCCCCCGCCCCCCCCGGTCCGCCGCCCTGCCCCAACAGCATGGCGCAGAACTCCTCGTACGAGATCTTTCCGTCGCCGTCGCGATCGATCGCGGCGAGCATCTCGTTGAGCTCGGCGTCTGGCACCGCCACAGCCGCGCCGGCCGACGGCAGCGCGCCCCCGAGCCCGCCGTTGCCGGCGCCCGTCCCTCCGCCCGCGCCCGCGCCCGCTCCTCCGCCCGCGCCCGCGCCTGCGCCCCCGCCCGCGCCTGCCGCGCGCGCCAGGCCCTCGCGCAGCTCCGCCTCGGTCACGTGCCCACTCCCGTCGCTGTCAAAGTGCTGGAAGGCCGCCAGCAACCGGTCGTGCCGCTCGAGCTTGCCAAAGAAGACTGTGGCCGTGAGGAACTCGCCCCAGTCGAGCTGCTGCGAGCCGTCCAGGTCGACCGAGGCCACCAGCCTCTTGAGCTCGTCGTCGGCGACGGTGGCGCCGCGCGCGCGCAGGCCCTGCCGCAGCTCCTCGAGGCTGATCGCGCCGCTGCCGTCGCGGTCGAGGTCGCGGAACACGGCGCGCAGCCCCTCGACCTCCTCGGGCGGCAGGGCGGCGGCCACGACGCGCAGGGCCTCGCGGCGCAGGCGGCCCATGCCGGCGAAGCGGCGCAGGCGCGCGAGGATCTCGGGCTGCTGCTGCTGGTAGTAGAGGTCGGCGGCGGCGGCGCCATTGGCGGCGGCGCCGGACGACGGCGGCGACGACCCGGCGCCGTGCCCGTTGCCGCCAGCCGCGCCCCCCGCCCCCTTGCCGCCGGGCGCCGTCGCCGCCACGATCCACTCGTGCCTCAGCGCCTGCGCCGCCGTCGGCCGCCGCGCCGGGTCGCGCGTCAGCAGCCGCCGCACAAAGTCCTTTGCCGCCTCGCTGACCCCCGGCCAAGGCGGCGACGCCAGGTCGAGGCCGTCGTGCGCGACGGCGCGAAAGATGGCGGCGGTGCTGGCGCCGTAAAAGGGGGGCGAGCCGCAGAGGAGGATGTAGGCGATGACGCCGACGGACCAGACGTCGGCAGCGCGGCCGTAGGACTAGGTCGTTGTGGGCGGGTTCTTTTTTGTTCGAGGGGAGTTGTCGTGTTTTGGTGAGCGCAAGGCGTTTTTTTCTTCCTGTTTTTTTCTTCCTGTTTTTTTCTTCCTGTTTTTTTCTTCCCTGTTTTGGTCGGGCGCTTCCGTCCTGCGAAAGACAAGACGCTCGCACGCGCGCACAACGAACCACAAAAAGAGTCTCTCACCCGCCGCAGCACCTCGGGCGCCATGTAGAACGGCGACCCCACGAGCTCCGACAGCGGGGCCGGGTCCGTCGCGCTCACGAAGGTCGACAGCCCAAAGTCGATCACCTTTAAATGGCGCGGCCACCCGACCCCCAACGGCGCCGCGTCGCAGCCGCCGGCCTCGCCCGCGCCCGCGCCACTGCCGCCGCCGCCGCCCACCCCCTCTCCGCCCCCCCCGCCGCCGCCCCCCCCGCCCGGCTCTTGCAAGAAAAGCACGTTCTCGGGCTTGAGGTCGCGCAGCGCCACGCACATGCCGTGGCAGTGGGCCACCACCGACAGCAGGGTGGCGACACACCGCGCCGCCTCGCGCTCGCGAAAGTGCCCGCGCTTGGCGACGGCGTCGAAGAGCTCGCCGCCGCGGCACAGCTCCATGACGATGTAGACCGCCTGGCTGTCCTCGTACGCGCCGCGGAACGCCACCACGTGCGGGTGGCCCGACAGGTGGTGCAGCACGCGCACCTCGCGCCTCACGTCCTCCGCGTCCTCGAGTCCCACCAGCTTGCGCTTCGGTATAACCTTGCACGCGCTCTGCTCTCCCGTGAGGGGGTCGGTGACCACGCGCGTGACCCCAAACTGGCCCTTTCCGAGGACCTTGCCAAAGGTGAAGAGGGCGCGCACGTCGTCTTTGGCGCCGCGGCCGAGGACGTCGGCCGAGGGCGAGGCGGCGGCGGCGGCCTGGGCGGCGGCCTGGGCAGACGCGGCCTGCGCGGCGGCCTGGGCGGCGGCCGCGCTATTATTGGGCGGCGGCGGCGCGTCCTTGCCGCCTTGTTGCTTCCCGCCCGCCGCGCCGCCTCCTCCGGCCCCCAGCACGGCGACGACGCCGCTGCCGACGGCTTCCGCCGTCCTGCGCGCGCGCCCGAGGAGCGTCACGACGGCGGACGCTGCGGGCTTGCGGGTGGCCGGCGGCAGAGTGCCGCCCGCTGTCGCTGCCGCCGCGCCGCCGCCGCCGCCGCCCGAGGGGGAGGGCTCGGCCGCCGATGGCGCGCTGTGCGTGCAGCCCATTCGTTTTTCGTCGGTCTGCGCGCGCGTCGAGGATGTGCTAAAAGAAAACAGCGAGTCGCGGAAACCTCGTCCGTGTGTGGCGGGGGGAGAAAGGGGTTTCGTGCGCGAATCCCTTGTGCGCGAATCCCTTGTGCGCGACAGAAATGGAGACGAGTTTTTTTGTTTTTTCGTTTCCGTCCGAGCGAGAGGGACGGCGCGGCGTGCGGCGATCACAAGTCGAGGAGACGGCGCTCTCCTGTCAACCTAGGTCCGCGAATTTCTCCGCAATTGTGGCTCGCAGGTGGGGCTATAGTGTGCACGCGTGCATGATATCGATCACTTGATCAGCCCGTCGTGGCGACGCCGTTGGGCCCCGCCACTGTCGCCTCGCGCCGCTTCTTCTTCTTTGTCTTCGTCGCCCCGTTGCCCTCTCCCGCGCCGCCGCCGCCGCCGTTTGCCGCCGCCGCCGCCGCTGCCGCCGCCGCCGCCTCCTCCTTCTTCTTCTCGTCCGCCTCCTCCTCGCGCGTGCGCGCCAGCGCCTTGAGCGCCGCGGGCGGCAGGCCCAGCCGCCGCCGCTCCGCGTCCACCAGCCGCGCCGCCGCCTCCGTCACCAGCCGCCCGCGCCGCGTCCGCGGGTTGAACTCTGTTATTAGCAGGCCGCCGTCCTCTCCGCCCTCGCCGCCGCCGCCGCCGCCGCCGCCGCCGCCGCCGCCGCCACCGCCGCCGCCGCCGCCGCCGCTGCCGCCGCCCTTGCCCCCTGGTCCCCCCCCCTCCCCCCCCTTTGCCCACCCGCGCGGCGGCCTCACCGCCAGCGCGTCGTAGTGTGCCCCGTCGTACACCACCATGGCCCGCCTTGCCAACCCCTGTTGCTCCCCAAACACGTGGCACGCGCCCGTGCGCACGTTCCACGCGGCGATCTCGCGGCGGTAGTGCGCCGACAGGATGGCCAGCTCGATGCCGCCGCCCCAGTGCTGTTGGTTTTGGTTGTGTTGTTGTTGTTGTGTTGAGGGAGGCGGGTGATCATTGCGATGTTTAGTATTTGGGGTGCGGCGGGGAGCGACACGCGGCGCGCTGCTGATGCAGGGCAGACACGAGGCGGCGGCGGCAGCAGCACGCGCCCCTCCCCTCGCGCGTCCCCTCGCCTTTCCCCCCTGCCCTCTCTCCTCTCATACCTGCGGCTGCATGATCCACTCGGTGTACTCGGCGTTCCCCATGCCCAGGAAGGCCTCGCTGTACTGCCCGCCCGGGTCGGACGCCACCTCCCGCGCGACCACGCGGCGCAAAAAGGGCGCCCGCCCGGTCGAGCGGTGCATGCAAAACCCGACCGCGTGGAACAGGCAGCTGTTGTCCGCCGGGCACTTGCGGCGCACCACCCGCGCGAGAAAGGAAGAGGAAGAAACTCGGCCGCCGGAGGAGAGGGCGAGGGCGCGCTCGTCGCCGGGAAAGGCGCCGGGCGCGACGGCGGCGGCGTCGGGCGTGGCTTTTGGCAGGGCGAAAGGCAAAGGCGGGGGGGATGCGCCGGCCGCCGCCTTGCCAGGTTTGCCGCCTGTTGGTGCTCCTTGTTGTCGTAATCCGGAAGTGGCGGGCGCCGTGGCAAGGGGCCGCGGCGCCTTGCGCCGCCGGCGGAGCAGGAGCAGCAGCAGCGCCGCGGCCGCCGCGACGGCGCCTCCGCCTGCGGCCGCCAGCGCCGCGACGTCGGGCGTCGGCGTTGGCGGCGGCGGCGGCGTCGGCTTTTGCCTCTGGCTTTTGCCGCCGCTGGTCGCCGTTTTGACAGGAGCTTTGGCTGCTGGTCGAGGCGCCGCGGCGGGCGGCGGCACTCGTGCCGGTACTGGTGCTGGTCCGCGCGCCCTTTGCGCGGGGGGAGGAGCGGCGGCTGCCGCCGCTCCCTTGGCCGTCGGCGGCGCCGGCCTCGTCGGCGCCGGCGGCGCGCTTGCCGTCGCCGTCGCCGCCGCATGCTGCGGCTCCCCGCTGCCGCTCTCTGTGGTGGCGTCGACCTCGTCCTCCTCCTCCTCGGTGGGCCTGCGGTACCTCCGCACGGCGCGCCGGCCGCCGCCACCGCCTCCCGCGCGCATCGCCATCGGAGCTAGAGAGGTCGGCGGGGGGGAAGATGGAGCGGTCTCGATTCGCAATCGCGGTCTGGAGGGATAGGGACGATGATATGGGGGGTCTAACACAAAGGGATATGCGCAATGAGTCAAGATGTCAAATGAAATGTGCTGCTGGAGTTGTTTGCGCGCGCCGCGGGGATGGGGCGCCAAGGAGAGAAGTGGATAAAATACATCCGGGCGAGGGCGCCGGCCGGCGCCTAATGGAGCGGCGCTGCGGGCGGCGCCACGGTCGCGGCCGCACCGGCTGCCGCCCCAGGCACGGGGACGGGCGCCGCGCGGCCCAGGACTGCCGCCACGGCCAGCAGCGCGGTTGCGGCTACCGTGCGCAGCGCGCCTTTAAAGCGCGCGGCCGCTGATGAGCCGCCGCCGCCCGCCGCGCCGCGCAGGCGGCCGCCTCGCCCGCTCGCTCCGCCGCCGCCGCCGTTGTCGTCCGGCGTCACGACGAAAATCTCGACGCCGCTCGCGGGCAGCTCGGCGCAGCACAGGTGGGCGCCGCCGCGTCCGAAGCGCGAGTGCCCGAGCTGCGCGTTGTGGTAGTGCGCGGTGGGCGGGTGGTGCGGCGCCGTCGGCGGCGGCGGCGGCGGCGCTTGGCGCTGCTGCTGCTGCTGCTGCTGCTGGTTTTGCGGCCGCTGCTCCTGGTGCTGGAGCTCGTGGATGTGTTGTTGCGGCGGCAGCACGTCGTGGAACTCAAAGTGCACGTCCGGCTCGGCCAGCGTGGCGGGCGGCGGCTCGGGCGGCGTGGCGGCCGCCGGGGCGTTGTGCGCGCGCGCCGAGGCGGCGGCAGGGGCGCTGGCGTCGGGCGCCGGAGAGCGCGGGCGCGCAGCGGCCATCGGCGGTGCGCGCGAGAAGAGGAGCGGGAGCGACACCATGCCGCGCGGTGCGGCGCGAGCTGCCGCGCCGACGGACGCGAAAGGAGTGGACGACGCGATGATGATGATGGGCAGCACCCGCGCGCGGGTGCCAAGGCAGTGGCGGGAGGAAAGGGAGAGAGGGGGGGGGGAGCTCGGTCTCGGGATTTCGGAGGGTGACGCGACGGGAAATCGGAATCGTTGCTGCGCGATTGAGCAGCAGCGCGCGCGTTGCAAATGGTTTCTTGGGAGAGATTGACGGCGACTGAGATTTATTGGGATTGCGTTTGTTGCTGTTGCAAAAAGGGAAGGAGAGGAAGGGCGCGTTCAGAACAAAAAGAGGAGGGACCCGAGGCGGGGCAAAACGCGCCGCAGCGCGCCGCAAACCACAAGTCACACTCGAACAAACGCGGACTCGCTACTAGCTACTCTCGCACCAGGTCACCATCATCAACAGACAAGACTGAGCGCGTCCCAAACGGCACTCCGCCCCGATCACACACACACCCCTCGACGACACAAACGCCTCAATGTACCCGTCGCGGGCGCTCCTGCGCCACCTGGCGACGCGGGCGGCGTCGTCGTCGTCGTCGTGGTCGCCTGCACCAGCACCAGCAGCAGCAGCAACAGCAGCAGCCTCAACCGCCCTGCTCCCGCTCCTGCGCGCGACGCCGACGCCGACGCCGACGCAGCGCCGAGCGTTTGCGTCGCGCGGCTTCGGAGGCGGCCCGCCCCCGCCCCCCTCCTACTCGTCGCGCCAGGCGCGCCTGCCCGCCAACTTTGGCCTGCGCATCGTGCCCGAGAAGACCGCCTTTGTCGTCGAGAGGTGAGACACCCGGGAAAAAACCGAACAAGAAAAACCGCGGCGCCGCGCCTTGTCCGACGAAACGACGCGGCGCTCGCTCTCACCCTCTCACCTCGTCAACCCCGCGACCAAAACAAACAAAAAACCAAAGGTTTGGCAAGTACCTGCGCACCCTGCCCCCCGGCCTCCACCTCTTGGTGCCCTTTGTCGACCGCATCGCCTACGTCCACTCGCTCAAGGAAGCCGCGCTGCCCGTCGCCTCCCAGTCTGCGATCACGAAGGACAACGTTCGCGTCGACATCGACGCCGTCTTGTACGTGCGCGTCGAGGACCCCGTGGCCGCGTCCTACGGGGTGGAGGACGCCCTGTTCGCCGTGGGGCAGCTGGCCATGACGAGCATGCGCAGCGAGATCGGCAAGATCACGCTCGACAAGACGTTCGAGGAGCGCGAGGCGCTGAACGCGGCCATTGTGCGCGCGCTGAACGGCGCGGCGCAGGTGGCGTGGGGCGTCCGGTGCCTGCGCTACGAGATCAAGGACATCTCGCCGCCGCAAGGGATCGTGGCGGCGATGGAGCTGCAGGCCGAGGCCGAGCGGCGCAAGCGGGCGGCCGTGCTCGAGAGCGAGGGCGCGCGCGAGGCGAGGGTCAATGTGGCCATGGCGGAGAAGCAGCGCGTGGTGCTGGCGTCCGAGGCGGCGCGGACGGCGGCGGTGAGGAGTGGGGTTTGTGTTTGTTCTTGCTTTGTGTGTCTTGGGTTGGTGTTTGGTGTTTGGTTTGGTTTGGTTTGTGTTTTGCTTCTGTTTTTGGCCCGCCGACGGCGCCCTTTCGAAACCCTTTCGCAAAACACCACAAAACACCAACACAACACAAACCCCCCCCCCCGCACACACACTCACACACACACCAAAATACCACGAAACCCAACAGATCAACGCCGCCGAGGGCGACGCCGAGGCCATCACCCGCCGCGCCGCCGCCACCGCCACGGGCCTCGCCTCCGTCGCCCGCGCCTTGGCGGATAACGCCCGCGGCGCCGACGCGGCGCAGCTGGCGGTCGCCGAGGCCTACGTGGACGCCTTCTCCAAGGTGGCGCGGGAGTCGTCGGTGGTGCTGCTGCCGGCGAACGCGGGGGACCCCGCCGCGATGGTGGCGCAGGCGATGTCGGCGTTCCGGGCGCTCGGCGGCGGGGGGGCGGGGGGGCCAGGGGCGGCGGCGCTCGGCGCGGGCGGAGGGGGCAAGTCGGGGGCGTGAAGGGGGCAAAAGGGGGGGGGGCGCGAATCCTAGTCGGAGAGAGAGCGTGTATTTCTTTCCGTTGGCCCACGGTTCGAACTCAATTGCGTCCAGTACGTATGCGGGGCCCCAGGCATTCGACGGGCGAATGAATCTGTTTGCGAGAGGGGGCGAGAGCGTCGCGCGATTGTCCGTCGCCGTCGCCGATGGCGCGGTCTCTCCAAACGGCGGACGCCGGCGCTCAAAAAGGCTGTGCGCTCGCCTTGTGGCGCAAGGCACAACCGCTCGCGATCAGTCACGGCTCTCAGGACCTCACTCAGTAACACTCGTCCGCGAGGCGCAGGGCACACACACGCAAGCGCGCGCGCGGAACGAACAAAACACCGCCCCCTCCTCCCCCCATTCTCTCTCTCTTGCGCGCGCGCAGAAACACAAGCGTCGTCGATGGCGACCAAGGTCGAGCAGCCGCCCTCCGCGGCCACCGCGCCGGCATCGACGAGTGGGGGGCCCTCGAGCGTCGACGTGCGCTGGGAGGACCAGCAGGCCATCTGCGAGTTCGGCCGCCTCGCCGCGCGCCGGCACGAGCTCGCCGCCGCGCTCGCCGGCAAGCGCCGCGCGTCCGAGGACGCCGCAGAGGCAGCCGGAGAGCTGCTGGCCCTGTCGGAGGACGAGGAGGACGAGGACCCGGAGAAGGAGGAGGGCGGCAAGGACGGCAAGGGCGCCGCCGTGCGCCTGCTCGAGGGCGAGTGTTTCGTCCACTACAACCGCGAGGGCGCCGAGGCGCGCCTGGGAGAGCTCGAGGCCGAGGCGGCGGCGGCGGAAAAAGAGGCGGCGCGCGAGCTGGCGGCGGTGGACGCGCGCATGGACGCGCTCAAGGTGCGGCTGTACGCGCGCCTGGGGCGGGCCAACATCAACCTGGAGGAGTAGTCGATTAGCGGGTCGTTTCGTTGTTGTTTACACGTGGGTTTGGTTGCCAGAGGCGTTTTCGCAGCGCGCGGACAAAAAGAGGGCGGCGGCGGCGGGGGCGGCGGATCGACGACAGCAACGGACGGAATAAACTGAAGGGGCAAATGGGGCCCCCTCACGACGCGCCTCCATCGCCGCCGCCGCTGCCGCCGCCACCCCCGCCCCACCAAGAGAAAGACGACGGCGAGCCCCCCGCCGCCGCCGGCCTTGCGGCGCCCGACGCCCGTGCGGGTGGCGGCGGCGACCCCCGCGACACCAGCACGCCCTCGTCCTCGTCGCCCGAGCTGCCGGACGCGCCGGCCCCGACGACCTCTCGCCGCGCCCGCTTGCGCGCCGCCGCCGCCGCGTCCGCCGCCGCGCCGGCCGCGCGCCCCGAGCCGCCGCTGCCGCCGCCGCCCGCGCCGCCCGCCGCGCCGCCGCCGCCGCCGCCGCCGCCGCCGTCCTCGAAAAACCACACCAGCAGCTGCCTGGCCTCGGCCGCCGCCTCCGCCATGGCGATGCCCGCGGCGGCCACGGGCGCGGCCACCGCGCGGTACACCGCGTCCAGCACCACGTCCACCTTGCGCGCGTACCGCGCCACTAAGGGGGCCACGCGCGAGTCAAACACGGCGGCGGCGGCGGCGGCGTGGGGCGGCGGCGGCGCCGGGGCGGCGGTCGCGGTCGCGGTCGCTGCCGCCGCCGGGCGCCCGCCGCCGCGGCCGCCCGCCCCGAGGGACGCGGCCCAGCCCCCGGACGCCGGGCCCAGCTGCAGCCACAGCAGGAGGGCGAGGCGCGCGTGCGCCGACAGGGGCACGCGGCGGCAGGCGGGCTCGGCGGCCGCAATCGCGCCGGCGAGCGCAAAATATTTGAGCAGCCGGGCGCGGTCGGCCGGCGGCGTCGCCAGCGCGGGCCAGAGGGCCATCTTTGCCGCCAGGTACGCCGGGAAGGCGGTGGCCAGGACGCTGCGGTTTCGGTTGTTAGGAAGGGGGGGAAGGGGGCGTTTGCCTCAGCGTTTCCCTCGCTCTGTCTCTCTTTGCGCGCGCGCGGGGACAGACGCACGCTGCTGACACAACGCGAGAGAGCAGAGCTCACCATCCGAGCTCCGCGGCCACGCGGCCGTTCTTGCTCGACAGGAGGTCGACAGCGCCCTTGATGAGGAAGACGCCCTCCATCGCGGAGGAGGGGGCGTTTGGTGTTTGTCTGTGTCGTCCTTCCAGGAATCGTGTCTCTGAAAGAATCATGGGAAGGGCGGTTCGTCCTTGTTTGCGGCGGTTCGGCGTCGGCGTTGTTTTCGTTTACAACTCCATCTCTCGAGCAAGAGGAACAATCCTCATCCGTCCAGCACCAGCTCCTCCGTCTCAAACAGCCGCATGCACGTCGGCGCGATCGCCCCGAACGCCGCCGCCGCGCTGTCCCCGTCCGCGAACGCGCCGCCCGCCCCGCCCGCCACCGTCGCCGCCACCCCCGCCGCCCGGAGCGCGGCGCTGTCGCCCTCGTGGTGCCGCGTCTCGCGCACCACGACCGACGCCTCGGGGCCGTCGAAGCGGCAGTAGACGCGCGTCTCCCGCAGCCGCGCCAGGCGCCCGTCCACCCGCACGAACAGCCGCAGCAGCACCAGCCAGCAGCGCGGCATCACCCGAACTTTCGCGGACAGCGCGGCGACGCCGTTGTCGTCGAGCTCCGACTCGTACAGGGGCACGTCGGCGTAGTAGAGGATGGGGTCGGCGCGCGAGGATAGGAGGGCGCGGTCGATGGCGCGGGACGAGGGGCGCCAGGCCGGCGGGGGCGCGGGACCGGGCGGCGGCGGCCGCGTGGGCGTGGGCGTCGGCGCTGTCGTTTCCACGGGGGCGGCTGCTCCTGCTCCTCCTTCTCCTGCTGCTGCTCCTAGCCCTGCCCCTGCTCCTGCTCCTGTCGCCGGCGCCGCCGCCGCCACCGTGCTCCCGCGGTAGGGGGTCGTGTACGTCCAGTCGTACGACAGCAGCACCGCCCCCTGCCGCGCGATCTCTTCCCGCCGCGCCCGCTGCCACGCCTCGGCCGCGCCCACCGTCGCCGGCGCCAGGTCCTCGTCGCGCCACCGGCGGAGGGCGTCGGCGGCGGAGAAGCGCAGGGCGGCGCCCGTGGCCTGGTGCTCGAGCAAGAGGAGGCTGTCGGCGAAGAGGATCTCGGGCAGGGTCACGGGGGCGTGCTTGGGCGGTGGCGCGGCGGGGGGGGGGGAGGAAGCGGCGGCGGCGCCGTCGCTGCTGCTGCTGGCGTTGCTATTGCCGTTGCCGTTGCCGTTGCCGTTGCCGTTGCCGTTGCCGTTGCCGTTGCTGCCGCTTGTTCCGCCGCCGATGCCTAGGGCGGCGCCTATGGCCGAGAGCTGCGCGTCGCCCGCGATGGGGCGGCGGCGCGTGGTGATGCGCCAGCCGCCGACGACGATGCCGTCGGGGAGGTGGCGCGGCGGGGGGGCGGGCGGCGGGGGAGGGCCGGCGGCGGCGGCGTCCAAGGGGGCGGCAGCGGCGATCGACGGAGCGCTGACGACGGGGCGCGGCCAAGCGGTCGGCGCCATCGTGGTTGTCGGCGCCATGGACTGCGGCGGCGGCGCGCCCGTCGGCGCTTTCGGGTCTTCGAGCGTCATTGGGCGATGGCGTTGGTCTGGTCAGCTGCGCGTCTCTCTTTGCGAAAGGGCGCAACAGACGCGGGAGAGTCTGGTGTCGGTGATCGCGCGCAATTGGCTTTGCAAAGGGTGTGAAACGCTGACGATGCTTTCTACGTGTCGTCGTCGTTGCTGTGGGGACGTGCGATCTGCAGGTAAGCTGGGCGAGAGCGCGGGCCCAGTTGTGAAGGAAAGAGGCCTCGCTGACGACGCTACCGACGCCGCCGCCGACGACGACGCGCGCTTCGCCGCCGACGACGATGTCAAAACGGCGAGGCGCCTTGCTCGCCGCCGTCTCACACTCGCTCCGTCCATCGCTCTCACGGCCAACCCTCCCGTCGGCGACGTCTGCTGCAAGGCCTCGCTTTTCTTCGCGGCGCGCGCCCCTCCATGGTTGTCGTGTAGACGTACCGAGAAAAAAGTAGGCAGTGACAGCAACACTTCCGCCAACACCAAAGCCAAGCCGATGCCGCCGCTCCTCGCCGCCAGGCCGGCGGGCGCGCTGCTGGGGCCCGGCATCAGCAGCAGCAGCCGCAGCAGCCGCCGCAACAGCCACAACAGCAGCAGCAGCCGCGTGGACCACCGCCGCCTTCAGCAGCACCGCCACCGGCTCGCCGCCGCCGCGCGCCCGCCGCCCGCGCCGCGCCGAGGCCGCCCGCCGGGCAGCGACGACGCCGCCGTCGCCAAGGAGGCGGCGGCCGCCCTGGCCGCCAGCTCGCTCGTCCAGTCGGGCGTGCGCGGTTGCCTGGCCGCGGCCGCCGCCTGCGCGCTGCACGTCAACCCGTTCGCCCTGGCCGGGGGGGAGGCCGCCCGGCACGGCGCCGCCGCCGTTGCCGCCGCCGCCGCCGGCGTGAGCGCCGCCGCCCCTCCTCACTCGGCAGCGGCCACTGCCGCCCTGGCGCTGGCGCTCGCGGCGCCGGCCGTCGCGCTCGACCTGCTCGTGCTGCTGCCGGACTTTAGTGAGGATGGGCGCGTCGGCAGCAGCAACGGCAGCGACGGCGCGAAAAGGCCAGTCGCCGCCGCCGGGCGTGCGCGCACGGCGCTGCTGCGGGCCCGCCGCGCCGCCTCGGGCGGGCCCGCCGCCGCCGCCGCCGGCTCGCCCGCCCTGCCCGCCCCCGCGCGCGCGCTCCTGGGGGCGGCCTCGCAGCTGAGCGAGGACGCCCTGGCGCGCGGCGTCCTGCTGGCGGGCCTGGCCGGGTGGCTCCACGGGCGCGCGGTCGACGCGGCGCCGCTCGTGCGCGCGGCCGCGGCGCGGATGCCCCGCCTCTCCTTCTTCGAAGAGGCAGGGGGATCGGCGGCGGCGGCCGACGCGGCCCGGTCCGGCGGCGCTGCTGCTGCCGCTGCAACCGCCGCCGCCGCCGCGGAGGCCGCCGCCTCGACGCCATCTCCCCTCGCGTACTCGATCGCGTCCGACCCGGCCTGGTGGCTCGCGGCCGCGCTGCTGCTGGCCGGCGCCGCCTCTCGCATCTCGGGGGCCGCCGCGCAGGCGCGCAAGGGCGCGCGCGGCCGGCGCGGCGCGGCGAGCGCCGAGCGCGAGGCGCGGCTGCGCGTGCTGCGGTACGAGCCGCTGGCCGTGCAGGAGCGCGAGAGGGAGAGGCTGACGGGCGGAGGCGCGAGGCGGTCGCCGTCGTCCTCTCTTGCATCCGCAGGCGCCGGCGAGAGCAAAAGCGGCGGCCGCGGCATCGGCGGCGACAACGACGACGACGACGACGCCGCGCTCGCGGGCGAGCACGCGCTCGTCGGCGCGCGCTTCCTGCTGGGCCAGGCCGCCTGCTACGGCTCCTACATCCTCTCGGGCGGCGTCCTGTGGGCGTCGTTCGCGTCGGGGCTGGCGGCGCAGGCGGCGCACAGCGCGCTGGTCGCGCGGCGGGCACGCCGGGACGACGACGCCGCCGCTGCTGCTGCCGCTGCCGAGGCGGCGGCGGCCGAGGGCGACGAGCTCGGCGCGGCCTTGTCGCTCGACGAGTGAAGAGGTGGTGATAGTTGGAGCGAGACGGGTCGAGTCCGAGTTGATCCTTGTTTGTGGTGCAACAGCCAAATTCCCACAGAGCGTTTTGCTTCGCTCTCTCTTTGTAAAAAAAGAATTAACACACATCTGGCAACACTAAGGCCGCGCTAGCGCTAGTCGGCTCGTTTGTCAGGTGCGGCGCCTGCCGTTGCCGCGTTTGCTGCTGCTGCTCCCCCGTGATCGTAAGCCGTCGCGGCCCCCCCGCCCGCCTCGTCCAGCCGCCGCTGCTGCTGCTGCTGGTGCTCTTGCTGCTCCTGCCGCTGCTGCCCCCACCGCATCCTCCGCGCCGCCTCGAGCCCCCGCGCCCGCCGCTCCGCGCCCAGCGCCTCGGTCCGCGCCGCTTGGGCCGCCAGGCGCGCGCGCAGGGCCGCCACCGCCGCGTCCAGCTGCTCCTGCGGGTACTCTGCGACGTAGGGACGGAGGAGCCGGGCCGACGAGGAGGAAGCCGCGTCGTCGCCGGCGTCGCCCGCCGGCGGCGCAAGGCCGCCTGGCGGCAGCACGTAGGTCGGCTGCATGAGCGCGACGGGCCGGAAGCGGCCGTCGGGCCCCTGGACGCCCGTGCGCGCGCAGCCCTTGCCCTTGTTGAGCCCGCGGGGCACCTGCTTGGACGACAGGACCTTCCACCCGCGCGACGGCACGCGGCGCGCGTGGCGCGCAACGGCCGACAGGAAGCGCGCGGCGACGCCGCCGGCGCCGCCGCCGCCGCCGAGCGGTCCCATTCTTGTTTGGCTTGCCGCTCGCCCCCCTCTCTCGCCCTCACTCGCTTGGTGCTTGTTCTTCGACCGTGGGGGGCGGGGGAATGCCGGCGTTTCGAGTTGCGTTGATGATGGGGGGGAGAGGGGGGAACGCGATCGGCGCGAGTGAATCGTCGCGTGCGCCTGCCTCTGTCGCGCTTCTTGCTTGCGGCGTTTCCGAGGCGTGATGAGCTTGATGAACTTGGGCAAGTGTTGTTGGTCGAGATGTGCTCGTGCGTTGCGCAGCGACGGTCTCTGTTTGCCAGAAAGCGAGAGCCGCCAATCGCCGACGTTGCCGACCTCGGCCGGTGACGCCGCCCTCTCGCTCGCTCGCCGACGCCTCTCCCAGAAAAAAATAGCCGACACGAAAAACAAAAGAAAGAGTCGCGCCCGCAGTAATGAAACAAAGCAACCGAAAGCGACAAAATTGCAACGTCCGCATCCACATCAACCAAGCGAAACAAGCACCCGTCCCTCTTGCACCAACGCACCCCTCATGGCCGAGCAACAGGCGGCGGCGCCGGCCGCGCTCGGCGGCGACGTCGACGTCGCGCCCAACGCCGAGGAGAGCGCGGCGGCGTCCCCGCCAAACGCGCCGGCGGCGGCCGTGGGCGGCGACGCGGCCCTGCAGCAGTCCAAGCACCTGCTGGACGCGGCGATCGCGGCGTCGGAGCGGCGCGAGCTCGAGATGGCCGAGTTGAAGGCGGCGCTCGCGGCGGCCGAAAAGTGGGCGGCGGCCGCCAAGGCGAGCGCGGCGGACGCCGACCGTGTGCTTCGGCAGGTCAAGCGGCAGCTGGAGGCCACCGTCGCGACATCGGCTTCGGAAGGGCCCAGGCGCGACGCGTCCTGCCCCCCGAAAGTGCAGCAGCAGCCGCAGCAGCCGTCGCAGCCGCCGCAGCCGCCGCCGCAGCAGCAGCAGGGCGCCGGGTTGGCGCTCCCGTTTGAGGCCGTCTTAGAGCCTCTGCTCACGCAGAAGGTCCTCGAGGCCGTGGACGTGTGCGAGCTCGGCTGTGTGAACCGCGAGCTGCGCGAGTGCGTGCGCAAGTACTGGGCCGCCGCCGCCTTGCGCCCGGGAACCCAGCGGCGCCTGCTCAAGGTCGCGGGCGACGGGGCAGCGGCGGCGGGGGAGGGCGAGGGCGACGGCACGGGGGGCCTGGTCGGCCGTTGTCCGGATTGGTCGCTGACGTACAAGCGGGGGCAGCCGGTCAAGACGCCCGCTCTGGTGGGCGAAGAGTGCTCGTGTTGCGCCATGTGGGGCACCGCGTTCCCCTTTCCGTTTTCCCTCGCCGGGTGGGAGGGGGCAGAGGCGCCGGCGGCCGACGCGCCGCTCGGCCACTTCACCTTTGACGACTGGATGGGCCCCGTCCTCTGCCGCTCCTGCTACCGCCACGCGTGCGTCAATGCCGCCCCGGACCACAGCGTGGAGGCCCGCTACGCCCTGGAAGGGTGGAATACGTTAGTCAAGAAGTACGGCACGCCCCTGCCGCTTTCGATCCTCAAATGCTCGGTGAAGAGGCTGCGCCCGATGGGGGCCAAGGGGCGTCCGCTTTTCGAGTTCATGTCGCCGCACGCGTGCATCTCGCGCGCGGCCAATTTTGCGCTCACCCTGAAGACGCCGAGCGACCTGCACGCGCTCTGGCGCCGCCGCACGCGCTGATCTGTTCGATCGATGGGCTTTGCGGGTTGCAGTTTGTTGGTCGAGATCGCGCGCAAAACGTTGCAAAGCAGAATAAGCGCAGGCGGGTTGGGCCCCCACTCGAAAAGCGTTCAGAGATCGTTTGTTTGTGTTTGTGTCGCACTACATTAACTTTTTCGTCCAAGATTAGCATCAGCATCAGCCTGTGGATCAGTGTCGGGTTGCAAAGAACGTCAGGACGATCTTCATCTCGGTGGGACGGGTGTCTTCTTTCTTCCTGCTCTTTTTGCCGAGCACAAGAAGTGACGGCCTTTGCCCGCCGGCGTGGAGGTGGTTTTGCGCTCGCTCGCCGTTTTTTGACCTCCCTTTGGCGAAAACCTCCTCCTCACCTCTGTTTCCCTCTGCCTCATTCGGTCCCCAGTTTTCTTCTTCGCTCTTCCAAGCACCATCGCTAGGCCGCTCAACCCTTGCGCTCAGCCGCCCACAAGAACAAGGAGAGGGAAATTCGCGCGCAAGAGAGAGGGGCGCGCCGCGTTTCGAGCTCCCCCCCCCCCAAGAAAAAAGAAAAGGAGAAACATGGACGACCTGTGGGACTTGGTCGGGCTCGAGGAGGGGAGCGAGGAGAAAGAGGCGGGCAAGCACGAGCCCGAGGCCTCGCACGAGGGAGAGGGCGGCGGCGGTGGGCCGCCGCAGCTGCGAGGCGGCAGCGACGGCGAGGGCGAGGGCAAATGCGGCGGCAGCGGCGGCGGCGGCGACAAGGACGCGGCCGTGCCGTCGTCGCTGTCGACGGCGGAGAACTTCGCGGCGGACAAGGTGCTGTCGGCGGCGGCGGTCGGTGATGACGACACGGGGGCCGCGGTCGCGTCCCTGCGCGAGGCCGCCGAGAAGCTGGGCGCGCTCGCGGCGGCCGAGGCCAAGGCGCGCACGGCCGAGGCGCGCGCCGTCGAGCTCGAGGCGGCGTTGGCGGCGGTCGAGCGCGAGCGCGACGCCGCGCGCGCCGAGAACAAGCCGCAGCAGCCGCCGCGCGCAGGCATCGACGACGCGCAGCAGCAGCAGCAGCAGCAGCAGGAGCAGGCCACCAAGGAGAAGGCGGCGACGGCTGAGTCGCTCGAGGCCGCCCTCAGCAGCGCGCTCTCTCTCGTGGCCGCCCTCACCGAGAAGCAGAAGCAGCAGCCCGCGTCGGCCGAGGCCGCGGCCGCAGGCGCGCCGCCGAAAAGCGCCTGCAAAACGGTCTACGTGGCCGTCCCGCGCCTCGTCTCTCCTTCTTCCTCCAAGGCCGGCCAGCGGCGGCCGCCGCAGCCCCAGGGCCCCGAAAAGCCCAAGACCCCCTGCGCCGCCTACTCGGTCTTCACCTCGACCGCCGCGGCCGCGCTGCTCAAGTCGGGAGTCTGCGGCGGCGGCGGCAAGCCCGGCCAGCTGGCGTCGCTGTCGGCCGCGCTTTACCACGCGCTCAACGGCGCGGCGCCGCGGCGGGCGGCCCTGGCGGCGGGCAGCGGCGGCGCCGACTTTAGGGCGCTGCACCTGTTGGTTGCCGGGGGGGCGGCGGTGCCCGAGACGCCGGCTGCGCGCTGGGCGCGCTACCGGGGCGACCTGGGCGCGCTCGTTGCGGACGTGGTCGCCGCGTTCAAGGAGGAGAAGGCCAAGGCGGGCGACGGAGGAGCCGAGGCGCCGTCGGCAGCGGCGGCGGCGTCGTCGTCCTCGGCGTCTGCTCCTGCCAAGGCCGCCGCCGCCGCCGCCGACGACGACGACGGCGCCAAGAAGGAGCGGTTTACGACGATCGCGCTCACGACGCTGTCGGTCCTCTCCGGCGAGCTCCCCACGACCGTGAAGCAGCGCCTGGCGCTCGCCTCGGTCTTCTACGACGCCCTCGACGGCGCGCCGCCCAAGCCCGCCGCCGACGGCAGCAAGGCCAAGGGGCTGCTCAAGTTTGTGGCCGAGCGCGTGCCGACGGTGTGGCCCGCGTTCCGCGCCGACGCCGCGTCGCTGATCACGCTTGTGATCGGCGAGTACAAGAAGAACAAGAAGCCGGTGGAGGTGTGAAGGGGGGGGGCGTGTTCTCCCCGCTTGTGTTTACTGTTTCTCATGGGCGTAGACCAACCAAAGATGTCCGCCTATTTGCGGTTGAGAAGAGGCAGCGGCGGCGGCGAGAGGGCGTCGCGTATTTTTTCCCCTGTTTTTTCTTAGCAACTTTAGCAACGCGCCACATTTGCGGCGAGAGGGCTCGCCCCCCTCGCATCGCGTAGCACTTCCTCTACCTGTGTAAGTTTCACTTTTATTATGGCGTGTGATGAAATTGATGCATCACAAATGACTTTGGGCGGTGAAATTGGTGAAATTTCCCCGAAAACGGGGGATCTGTGCGCGAGGTGGCAAAACAGAACGCAAGCGGAGCACCAAAAAGGCTCAAAAACACAAATTGCCCTCTTTTTTGGCCGGGGAAATTAAACGCCCAATTTCTGACAAGCACTCCCCTTCCCGCGATGGCCGAGCTACTGGCATCCGCGCTGAGCGGCATCTCCCTCGGCCGTGGCTCGGATGACGACGACAACAAGAACAACAACAACGACGACAACGCGCCCGCGCTCGCGTCGCCGCCGCCGCCGCCGCCAATCGAGCAACAGGAAGACGGGATCGCGCCGCCGCCGCCGCCGCTCCCGTTTGCGGCCGTCCTTCGCCCGCTGCTCGAGCAAAAGACCCTCAGCGCCGTCGACGTGTGCGAGCTGGGGTGCGTCAACCGCGAGCTCAGCAGGTGCGTGCGCGAGTTCTGGCAGGCGGACCTCGAGCCTGGCAGCCGGCGGCGCCTGCTGCTGGTGGCCGACGGCGCGGAGGCCGAAAGTGACGGGCGGGCTGAAGGGGGCGTCGTCGGCGCGTCGCCCGGCTGGCCCCGCGACAAATATACGACGAGAGAGTATGCTCAAAGATATTTGTCATGCTTATGCTGCGGTGTCAATTTTCACGACTCGCGTCGGCCGGGCTACGAAATCTACACGTTTCCGTATCCGTTTGACGATGCCGACTCGCGCGGGCGCAATGAAAGGCTCGTCCTCTGCCGCGACTGCTACAGTCGCGCCGGCACGATCCCCGCGCCGCCCCACAGCCGGGCGGCGCACTGCCGCCTCGTCGCGTGGGACCGGTTGGTCGACTTGTACGGCTGCGACCTGCCGCGCTCGATCCTCTTCGACGCGGTCCCCCGCATGCGCCCGGTCCGGCCGAAGTCCTCGCATGTTTTCTGCCACTCGACGCCGCACGCGTGCGTCCGGCGCGTGGCCAACTACGTGCTGCTCACCAAGACGCCGCGCGAGCTGCAGGCGCACTGGACCGAGATGGCGGGCGGGGGCTGAGTGATAGGACCTGGTGCGCACGAGTTGGCCGCCTGTTTGATTTGAGTTGTGGGCGAGCAAGAACAAGACGTCGAGCAGACGCCGAACAACGCTTTTTGCAAACGAAAATCGACAGCGACAAGACATTGCCTTTTCCCGTCATTTTCCCCTTTAGTGCACCGATGACCGTTCGCATGAAAGGACCGTGTTTACGTGTATTAGGCCCTCGCGGCCCGCAGCCGCCTGTCACCGGTGCTTGGACCACACCCTCGCGCGCGGGGGCCCGACTGTTTTGCTGCCTCGCGCCGTCGCCGAGCGTTTGATATCGCCGCGATTTGCGCGGGAAGATTGGTCTCTCGAGCTGGGAGCGCCGCCCCCCTCTTCGTGCTGCGGGCGGCTGCTCTGGCGCTGTCGCGCACGGCGCTTGCGTTGCCGAGGCGGGCCTGCCTCTCAGGCGCGCTCGCGGCGGCGGCGGCCGAGCAAGAGGGGGCCTCTGCGCCCCTCGCCCGCGCGTGACGGGGGGGTCGTCACCAGCGCGCGCACGGGCAGGCGGGCGGGCGGCGGGGGGCGTCGTCGTCGGTTAGTCATTTTCTGTTTGCTGTGCGACTCCATCCGTGTGGATGCGCACACGCACGAGTGCTGCACTTGAAGGCGAAGAAGAAGCAAACGGAACATCAAACAAAAGGGCGGGGGGGGGCGCGCGCCGCGAAACCTGACGAAACAAACGCCGGGGCGCCTTTCGCGGCGCCCGCCCACGCCGCAAAGCCCCCAATACGAATCGCTCTCGTTTCTCGGCTGGTGGGAAAGGCGGGCTGCCTGATATACTGTTAGAACCGGGGAGCGCCGCGATACGCTCTTTCTCCGACGGGCAAAACAAACCCTCAAGCACGAAACGCGCTCCCTCCCGCATCCCGCATCCGTGATGGCCGAACTACAGGCGGCCGCGCTCAGGGGCGTCTCGCGCGACGGTGATGCAGAGGACGACGACAACGGCAACAGCAACAAGAGCAACAGCAACAACAGCAACAACAACAACAACAACGACGCGCCCGCGCTCGCGTCGCCGCCGCCGCCAATCGCCCAACAGGAAGACGGGATCGCGCCGCCGCCGCCGCCGCTCCCGTTTGCGGCCGTCCTTCGCCCGCTGCTCGAGCAAAAGACCCTCAGCGCCGTCGACGTGTGCGAGCTGGGGTGCGTCAACCGCGAGCTCAGCAGGTGCGTGCGCGAGTTCTGGCAGGCGGGCGCCGACCCGGGCAGCCAGCGGCGCCTGCTGCTGGTGGCCGACGGCGCGGAGGCCGAAAGTGACGGGCGGGCTGAAGGGGGCGTCGTCGGCGCGTCGCCGGGCTGGCCCCGCGACGAACATCCGACGAGAGAGCGCGCGCAGATGTTCACGCCGTGCTCGCATTGCGGCGCCACCTACTGGGAGACGCGCGAACGGGACGACTACACGTACTCCTACCCGTTCGACGACGCCGAGTCGCGCGGCCGGGGAAAGGAGGGCGAGCCGCTCGCCCTGTGCCGCCGCTGCTACCGGGACGTGGTCCACGACCGCGCGCCGCCGCACAGCCGGGCGGCCCACTACCGCCTCGAGGGGTGGGGCCGACTGGTCAAGTTGTACGGGTGCGACCTGCCGCGCTCGATCCTCCGCGACGCGGTCCCGAGCGTGCGCCCGCTCCGGCCGTCGACCTCGCCTGTTTTTGAGCACTCGACGCCGCACGCGTGCGTCCGGCGCGCGGCCAACTACGCGCTGCTGTTCACGACGCCGCGCGAGCTGCAGGCGCGCTGGCGCGAGATGAGGGGCGGGGGGTGAGTGAAAGGGTCCCTGGTGAGTTGCACGCGCGGCCAACTATGCGCTCACCCTGACGAGTCCGAGCGAGCTACAGGCGCGAGTTGAGGGGCGGCAGGAGTTGAGCGATTGGGCCGGGTGAAAACGCATTTGGTGTATGTTTTTATTTGAGTTTGGGGGTGACGCTTGTGCAAAGCAAAAAAAAGCAACGGCGACGACACGCCGCCTTCTTCTCGTTGTTTTTCCCCTTGAAGAGGATGAATGAACGTTTTCACGATGTGACCATGCCCCGCGGCCCGTCGCCGCCCCCCCGCCGTTGCTCGGACAAGATCCTCGCACGAGCACCCGCTTGTTTTGCCGAGCGCCGTCGTCGAGCGCGAGCGATCCCGACGCGATTCGCGCGCGCGAGGCGGGCGCGCGCACATGCAGGGAAGGCGACGGTTTCACTCTAGGCGAACAAGAAGCCGGCAACTCAGACAAGGGGGGCGCGCGCCGCAAAGCTAAACGATTTAAACAAACGCCGCCCCTAACGCCGCTATCCCCCGCGCCGCCCGCCCCACACCCCGCGCGACACAACAAGCGCCCTTTCTCCCCCCTCAGCACCCTCCCCCTCGACCAGCCATCTCAGCACCCCAGCTCGTCCTCCAGCGCGTCGTACCGGAACGTGAACCCCTCCTTCCGGCGGTAGCACCAACCCGCCTGCAGGTCGTCGTGCAGGATGTTGTAGTCAAAGTAGACGTAGGTCCCCCGTTCTTCCAACTCGCTCGTCATAGTAGGCTCCGCGTACCGCTGGAACCACGCGCCGTGCGCCTTGTGGTAGCGCCAGGACTGGCGCTTGAGCTCGAGGGCCGCGAGGTACTGCTGGTAGGTGCCCGGTTGGTAGTAGAAGGCGAAGAAGAGGGCCTCGGGGTCGGTGCGCCGGAAAAGGGCCGGCGACGACACGACGTCGGGCGCTGCGCGGGGGTAGGCCGGCGGCGCGGCGGCCGGGTGGCGGGGCCGCGGGCGCGACCAGTCTGCGTCGGCGGGCTGGGGCATGGCCGCGCGCATGGCGGCGTCCAGTAAGGCCAGGGGCGGGAGGCCCGGGGGGACCTGGGGCAGGACGGCCACGGGCGGGGCGCCGCCGGGCACAGCCGCGGCGGCGGCGGCGGTGGCGGCGGCGGCGGCCGAGGCGGCGGCCGGGGCGCCGCCGCCGCCGCCGCCGACGGCGCCGGCGCCGGCGGGCGGGGGCAGGCGAAATCCGAGGCCGGCGGCGGCGGCGCGCGTGAGCGCCTCGAGCCCCTGCAGGCCGTGCGCGACGGCCGGGCGGGCGGCGGCGGCGCCGAGGCCCTCGCCGCGGAGGGTGGCGGCGGAGAGGGCGGCGGCGAGGGCGTCGGTGTTGGCAGAGGGGGCGGGCGAGGGGCCCGGCGCGGCGGCGGCGGCGCCCGCTCCTCCCGGCGGCGGCGGCGGGAGCGCGGGCAGCGGCGACAGCGCGGCCGGGGGGGGCCGGGGCGTTGGCGGGACGGCCGCTGCTGCTGCTGCTGCTAATCCTCCGGGGGCCAGCTTGCCGGCCGCGACCGCCGACACGACCGCGCCGATTGCTGCCGCGCCGCCTCCCAGCGCCATGGCCGCCGGGGGCGCGCCGGCCTGCCAGGCCGAGGGGCCGGCGGCGGCCGCTGCGGCGGCTTCGGCCGCCGCTGGCGGCGGCGTCGTCGCCGCCGCTGCGGCCGCTGCTGCTGCCGCCGTCGCCGCCGCCGCTCCTCCTCCGGCCGCCGCGGCCGCTGCTGCTGCTGCTGCTGCCGCCGCCGCCGCCGCTGCCGCCGCGGCCGCTTGCTGCTGCTGTTGCAGCACCTGCTGCTGCCTCGACGGCACGGGCACGTACTGCGGCGAGGCGGCGGGCACGGGCGACACGCGCGACGCGCCGCCGCCGCCCGACGACGGCGACAGCGGCGCCTGCTGCTGGGCCGCGCCGTCTACCCCCCCGGCGCGCCGCGGCGTCGCGCCCTTGTCGTCGCCCTTGGCCGCCGCGGCCGCCGCCGCCTCCTTCGCCATGCCGCCGAGGGACGGCTGCGGCGAGAGGACCTCCTTGTCGCCGCCCTTGTCTTTCTTGCCGCCCGCCGCGCCACCGCCGCCGCCGGGCGTCGCCGCCGCGCCCGCCGCCGCAGCCCCCGCCTCGTGCGTCGGCAGCGCCCCGACCGGCCCGCCCGCCGCCGCCGGTGCCTCCACCGCCTCCAGGCGGTCCGCGATGTCCGCGTACATGTCGTCCACGCTCTCGAGCGTCGGCGCGTCGCCACCCCCGCCGCCGCCGCCCCCGCCGCCGCCGCCGCCACCGCCGTCGCCGCCCCCGCCGCCGCCCCCTGTTGCCTCGTCGCACTCCGTCAAGTAGTACTCAAACCCGTCCTTGAGCGCCTCGATCTCGTCGGGCGCCACCGCGTCGTTGTCCAGGCACCGCAGCGCCTTCTCCAGCTGCGAAACGTGGCGCTTGTGCGCGGCCAGCACCGCCTGCAGCAGCGCGAGGCGGGGCGGCGGCTTCTGCCGCTTGCGCAGCCCCGCGTGCAGCTCCTCGATCTCGCTCTCGAGCAGCTCGCCCTTTTCGGTAAGCGAATCCACCGTGGACGTGATCCAGTCGCGCGCCGCCTGGAGCGCCGCCTCGCGCGGGTCCAGGCGGTCGGCCTGCCCGAGCGCCGCCTTGCTGAAGGCCTTTGTCTTGGCCTCCTTCTCCGCCGCCTTGAAGCGCTCCATCTCTCGCTCGATCGCTCGTCGCGCCTCCATCAGCGGCGCCTTGTCCTTGGTCTCGCTGCCGGAGATCCTGTTGGTTGTTTATTCGTGTTTTGTGTTTTGAGTTTTTGTGGTTGTTTTGTTGTGGTTTGTGTGTTTTGCGTGTTGTCTAGTTGTTTGGCGTGTTGTTCAGGTTGTTTGTTAGTTCGTTCGTTCCGTTTTGCTCGTTGTTCGCGGTCGGTCGATCGCACGAAACGCACGGCGGCGGCGGGAGGGCGGGAAAGAGGGACGGCGGCGGCGGCGGCGGCGGCGGCGGCGGCGGACGCACCAGCCCTTGATCTGCTCGCGCAGGCGCTGGAGCTTCTTGATCTCCTTCTTGAGCTCGGCCTCGAGCTTCTCCTTGAGGTTGGCATTGTCCGTGTCGTGGACCTGCGCGGCGTACTTTGGTTTTCGAAGGGGTGGGGCCGGGGGGGGAGGGATGCGTCTCGTCCTTCGGCGCGAGCAAGGGGCGTGAGCGAGCGAGCGCGCGGCGGCGGCGGCGGCTCGGACGGGCGCGGCGCGCTCTGTCCTCTGCCTCTCCTCTGGCTCCCTCCCTTCTCTTCGCGCGCGCGCCGCGTCCTCGCCGTGGACACGCGGAGCACACCGCTCGCGCGCGTCCGGGTTCAGACGATCCCGACGCATGATTGAAAACCAAAAAACGCACCTTGTCCCAGATGTCGTGGAACTCGTCGAGGCCCTCCTGCACCTTCTTGAGCGTGCGGTCGATCTCCGCCTGGAGCTTGCGCGCGGCGCCCATCGCTGCTGCGGCGGGGGGTTGTGCTTGGGGCTCACGCGCGCGGTCCGAAAGGGAAAAAAGGAGGAGCTCTCTCTCGAGAGAGAGACAGTCAGAGGGTCTCCAAGCACGCGCGCGGCTCTCTGTCTCAAAGAGAGGCGGCGCCACGCGTTGGTTCAGAGCGCCGGCCCGCCCCCTCTCTCAGAGCGCGCGCCTGGTGGTCGTGCCAAGGCTAGGGGGAGAAGAGGAGGGTGACTCTCGCCTCTTTCGTCCGCCGTTTGGGGGTTGCTGTTCGATGTTGTTTGGTGGTCCCGCTTCAAGGAGAAGCATCAAGTGCGTGGGTCGGTCGCTATCGTCATGAAAAAAGCGGGGGTCCGCAGAGAGTCTGTTTGCGGAGCATTGAGAGCGCGCGCTCCGCTGTTGGGGGGCGCCGCCGCCGCCGCCGCCGCCGCCGACGACCGCCGATCGCTTGCGGCAAGGCGGCCTTGCGCAACCAAACCGACCATCTTTCAAAGACAACGGGCGCACTCGGGTTCTCTGGCCTAAGGCACAACAGCTGTCCGCAACAACACTAGCGCTTGCTTCCTCTCCTCCTTTACCTGCTTGCTTGGCCCGAGTTCCCCCCCGTCCCCTCGCGTTGCGAACAAGAACGCAATTCAAAAAAAAACGCGCTGATCATCTCGCGACACGCCCCTCTTGCTCTCTCGACGCAAGCAACACCAAGCGCCTGCGATCGGCACGAACGATGGATCGAGAGGACGCGCAACGATTCGAGTCGCTGCTGTCTCAGCGCGACGGCGCAGGGGACGGCGCCGCGCCTGCCGCCGCCGCCGCCGCTGCCGCCGCGCCCGCTCCCATCGCCCGTCGGCCGGCGGCGCGCGGCGCGCTCCCGCCGGCCATGCTCCATCAGACGCAGCAGCAAGAGGTCCCGACGACGCAGCGGGTGCCCGTGCACTCCGAGGAAGAGGGAGGGCACGCGATCGAAGAGGATGAAGAGGGCGCGCCAGAGCAAGAGGAGCGAGAGCGCAGCCGCGGCAGCAGCGGCAGCGACGGCAGCGACACCAGCGGCAGCGGCAGCAGCGGCAGCGGCAGCAGCAGCACCAGCAGCGAAAGCGGGAGCGACGGCGACAGCGACCCGGGCGGCCGCGACCCCGCCCCGGGCGGCGGCGAGGAGGCGGGCGGCGCGCGCGACCCGGGGGCCCTCGTCCGCGCCGTCGCGCGCGGCATCAACGCGGCGCTCGCCGAGGCACTGGGCGCCGGCGGCGCGCTGGGCGGGCGGCTCGACTCGCTCGCGTCGGCTCTCGATGCGCAGCGGGGGGCGGCCGAGGCGCGCCACCAGAGCGCCAAGCGGCGGCTCAAGGCGCTCGGGGGGGAGCTGGAGGGGGCGGCGCGGCGGGCCGAGCGGGCGGCGGAGCGGGCCGAGGCGGCGCTCGGGGCGGCCCAGGCGCAGCAGCAGCAGCAGCAGGGGCGGCAGCAGCAGCAGGGCGCTCCGGCGGCGGCCGCCCCGGCAGCAGCGGCGGCGGCGGCGGCGGCGGCGTCGCCGGCGCCGGGCGGCCGCAGCGCACGCGTCGAGCAGCTCTTGATCGCGTCGGCGGCGGAGCAGACGCGGCGGTGGGACCGGATCACGCGGCTGACGCGGGCGGTCGCGCAGGCGATGGGCGGGGCGGCGGGGGCAATCTTGGCGGCCCAGAGCGGCGACGGCGACGACGGCGACGCCAACGACGGCGGCGCGGGGGCGGCGACGGCGGCGCTGCCGCCGCCGCACAAGACAAGGAAGAAAGCGGCCGCTGCGGCCGCCCCCTCCCCGCGCCGCCCGCCCGCCCGCGGGCGGAACGCCGGCGAGCGCGCGCGCGCCCAGGCGCAAGAGACCGACGACGACGAGAACGCCCGCCGCAAGCGCCCGCGCGCCGCGAGCGGCACTGACAGCCGCAGCGGCAGCGGCAGCGGCAGCAGCAGCGGCCACGAGGACGACGACGGCGACGGCGACCGCGACCGCAGCGCGACGGTCGGCGGCGGCTCGGGCCTGGCGGCGGCCGGCGGGGGCGGCGAGGTCGTCAAGGCCGCGTCGATGGCGCGCGGCGGCCCGGGGCGCGGGCGCGGGCGCGGGCGCGGGCGCGGCAGGGGCCGGCCGCCGGGGCGGGGCCGGGGGCGTGGGCGCGGGCGCGCGGCGGCGACGGCGGGGACCGCCGCTTCGTGAATGCGAAGAATACGAGGACGAGACCTCTCTCTTTTTTGCATCGACGTTGCCGAAAGACGCCGACTAGACCAAAATTTCACCCTCATTCGCACGACCAAGGGTCGATCGTGTCGTCAGTACGCCGCCGGCCCCCTTTCAAACGTCCTCGTCCGACAACGACGGCGCGCCCTGTGCCGCCGCGTCTGCCGCGGCGACCCGCCGCCGCTCCTGCTGCTACTGCTCCTGCTGCTACTGCTGCTGCTGCTGGTGGTGCTGCGCCTGCTGCTGCTGCTGCTGCGGCGGCGGCGGCCGCCTCCGGCCGTTGCCGCCCCCGGCCGGCGGCGGCGACGGCGACGGCGGCGACGGCGGCGTCGGCGACGGCGGGACAAACGCCGCAGCGTTGCTCTGCGCGGCCCCCTGGAGCGTGTCGCGCAGCGCCGCGCCCGCGCCGACCGCCGCCGACGCAAACTGCCCGATGGCCAGGGCCGCGCGCGCCCGCCGCGCCGCCGCCGCCGCCCCCCGCGCCGCGTCGGCCACCGCGGGCGCCGCCGCCGCCGCCGCCCCGAGCGCGCGCCGCGCCCTGAGCGCCCCCTCGAGCGCGCGCCTGGCCTCGGCCTCGCGCGACGCCAGCGCCGGCGCCACGCGCCCGCCCACGGCCGCGCCCGCCGCCCGCGCCCCGCGCTCGGCGTCGGTCAGCATGCGCGCGCCCGCGCGCAGGCCCCCGCCCAGGTCGCTCGACAGGGCCGAGACCTCGGCGAGCGCGTCGCTCAGCTCGAGGCCGGAAAGGCGCAGGCTGGCGGCCGTGTCGGGCAGCTCCCGCTCGAGCGCCGCCAGCAGCGCCTCCGCGCGGCGGGCGGCGCGGGCGGCGGCCCAGAGGGCCGGGATGGCGGCGAGGAGGGCGGCGGCGGCGGCGAGGCAGAGGAGGAGGACGCCCGCGGCGGTCGCGAGGGCGGCGAGGGCGTGGTGCTGCTGCGACGAGAGCGCGGCGGCGGCGGCTGCGGCAGAGGCGGCCGCGGCGGTAGAGGCAGAGGCTGCCGACGCTGCGCGGCCGCCGCCGCCGCCGCCGACGCGCCGCCGCCGCCGAGCGATCGCGGGCGCGGCGGCGGGTATTGCCGATGCTGCTGCTGCTGGTGATGCTGCTGCCGCGGCCGTTCGCCTGCTCACGTGGAAGATGGCACTGATGGTCGGCAACGCCCTCGTCGTCGCCTGGCGCGCGCGCGAGAGACGGGCGGATGTCGCGGAAGCAGAGGGGTGCGCTCTCCGCGCGCGCGGCCCGGCCCCGCGGGGCCCTGTCAAGGGCTTTGCCGACGCGATCATCTGCATGCGGAGTGGAGGGAGTGTTGCAATGGTGTGTCTGGTCAGAGGAGAGAGAGAGAGAGCGGGCTTGGGACGCTCCCCCCTCTTGAACCGCAGTCTAGACGCGGCGACGGCGGCGACGGCGGCGGCGACGGCGGCGGCGACGGCGACGGCGGCGGCGACCGATGGCGGCGACCGATGGCGGCGCCGCTCCCAGGCCCCGGGCGGGGGAGGGGAGGGGAGGGCGTGTACTGCGTGCTCGATAGGCGAGCGCGTTTACAAGCCAGAATCCCACAGGAGCAGAAGGCCCCTCTCACGACGACAAAGACGCGCGGACCTCGCTGCCGCCGCCGCCGCCGCCGCCGCCGCCGCCGCCGACTGCCGCCGCACCAGCCGCGCCGACGCCGCCGCCGACGGTCGCCGCGCCTGCCGCGCCGGCGCCGCCGCCCCCTGCTGCCCCCCCCCCTCCTGCTCCTTCGGCCTCGCGCATGAGCTCGTCCAGCAGCACCGCCACCGCCAGCACGGCCTCGGGGGAGCGCCACTCGAGGAGGGAGCGCTGGCGCGAGTGCTGCTGCTGCGGCCGCTGCTGCTGCTGCTGCTGGTGCTGCTGCTGCTGCTGCGAAGCCGCCGCCGTCGCCGCAGCAGCGCCTCCGCCGCCTCCGCCTCCGCCCCCGCCTCCGCCGGGCGCGCTGCCGCCCGCCGCCCCCGCCCCCGCCCCCCGCCGCGCGACCGCCGCCTGCAGCCGGTCGGTCAGCGGCGCCAGCTCGGCGTCCGCCAGGCGCCCGAGCTGCCGCACGAGCTCGGCCAGCCGCGGCGGCAGGGACGGGGGCGGCGGCGGCGGCCGGGCGCCGCCCGTCCCGTCGTCCGAGGCGTCGGCGGCGGCGAGCCGGAGCAGCGGGCAGCGGCCGCGCGCGTGCGTCGCCGATAGGCACGCCGCGCAGCCGCGGCCGCCGCCGCCATAGCCATAGCCGCCGCCGCCGCCGGCCTCCGGCCCCGCCCCAGCCGCCGGAGCCGCGCCGGCGGGCCACGCGGGCCCTAGGCCCCCTGCTGCCGCCGCCGCCGCCACCGCCGCGGCCACTGCCGCGGCGCCGGGCGGCGGCGGCAGGGGGATCTCCCGGAGGCCCGCGGCCGCGGCCAGCGCCGCCGCCTCGGCCGCCCGCGCGAGCGCCCTCCGGGCGGCGCCCGCGGGGCCCGGGGGGGCGCCGCGCCCGCCGCCGTCCCAGGCGCCGGGCGCCCTAAGGGCAGACATGCCGGAGGGGAGAAGGCGCGCGAGGGGGGGGGCGGGGGCGGGAGGGGGCAGAGGGGCCTGGAGCGGGTGAGGGGAAGGGAGCGGCGGGCCGGCCGCCGCGAGGCGCAGGAGGGCGGCGGCGGCGCCGCCGCCGCCGCAATTGCCGCTGCCGTTGATGCCGGCGGCGGCCTGGGCAGCGGCTGCGGCGCCGGCGGCCGCGTGCGCCGGGAGCAGGAGCAGCAGCGCGGGCGGCGGCAGGGGACGCATGCCCGCGAAGCGCGTGCGGCGCTCGACGGGGCGGCCGCCGGCAGCGGCAGCGGCAGCGGCAGGGGCGGCGGCGGCCGGGGCAGCGCCGGAGGCGGCGCTGGAAGCAGAGGCAAGGGGAGCGAGGCACGGGGGCCGTTTGCCGCGCGCGGAAGGAGCCAGGCAAGCCACGCACGCCCCGCACCGCGGCGCGGCGGCGGCGGCCCGGTTGCGCGCGCGCTGCGCGGCAAAGGCCGGGGGCTCGGGCCGTCTGTTTGCCGCGGCGATTGTGGCGGCGGCGGCGGCGGCGGCCGGAGACGCCGCCGGCCCTCCTCCTCCGCCTCCTCCCTCGTCCGCCTCCTGCTCCGCCGCCCCCTGCAGCAGCCCCGCGAGCTCCGCGCCCGTCCGTCGCCGCAGCTCGGCCGCCGTGTACGTGTCGAGGGGGTAGTGCAGGAGCCGCTGCCCGGCGATCTGCTGCCGGGCCTGGCGCTGCGCCCTCGGCGGCGCGGGCGGCTGCTGCCGGGGAGGGCCGCCGCGCGCCCGCCCGCCCGCGGCCGGAGCCCGTCCCCCTTGCGCCGATGCCGCCGCCGCCGCCGCCCGCTCGCCAGCCGCAAACGGCGCCGGCCCCAGCAGCGCCAGCCACAGCAGATCCGCCGCGCGCGCCGCCTGCTCGGGCCTCTCGTGCACGGCCGCGGCAGTCACGGTCGACCCCCTGCGGAGGCCGAGCGCGGCGCAGTCGGCGGGCGTGAGCGGCACGGCGGCGCGCCATTCCCCTCCTCCTCCGCCTCGTCGGTCGGCCGCCGCCGCCGCCGTTTGCCCGGCCGACGCTCCCGCCGCCGTCGGTCGCCGCTGCCGCCTCGCGCGCATCGCGCCCGCGAGGTGGCGCGGCTGCTGCTGCTGCTGCTGGTGCTGGTGCTGCTGCTGCTGCTGCTGCTGCTTCCGCTGTTGCTCGTCGTCGTCGTCGTCGTCGTCGTCATCACTTGCATCGGCGGCGCGCGTCCGCTTCCTGCCGCGGAGACCGAGCACCATTGGGTTTGCAATCGTTCGTGCGCCTGATGCCTTGTGATTCAAGAGTATTACAGGAAGACAGGGAAGAAGAAAGGATGAAATGCAGGGGTTTTGTACGTGCAGTGAAGCAACCGGCAAGTACCTATTTGTGTGTTTGCAAGCGAGGGAACCGGCGGCGACGGCGACGGCGACGGCGACGGCGTCGCGCGGAAACGAAAGGAAAAAAGCGAGGCCCACCCACAAAAGCCCCTTCTCACTGTTCTCGCCTGGTCAGCTTGGCCCCCTGCATCCACGGCTTGAGCGCCAGGCACTTCTCGCCCCCCCCGCCCGCCCCCCCGCCCTCTGGTGGCCCGGGCGGCCACTCCACCACGACCGTCCACTTGTCGCACAGCTGCCGCAGCTCGGCCTTGTCGCGCTCGTCCAGCACGCGCGCCCGGAAGAGCGCGACCAGGTCGCGAATGGGCACGGGCGCCGGCAGCGCCCCCTGCAGCAGCGCGACCAGCTCGACCTCCCAGGCGGCGACCTTGCCGAAGAAGGCGCGCTGGGAGCGGGGGCTGGCGGGCGGCGGGGGCTGGTGCTGCTGCGGGTGCGGGGGCTGGGCAAGGGGGGCGGGCGGCTGCTGGTGGGGGCCGTGGGGCGAGGGCGAGGGCGCGGCGGCGGCGGCGGCGTCGGCGTCGTCGGCGACGGCGTTGGCGGCGGCCGCCGCGGCCGCGGCGCGGGGGGAGGGCGGCTCAGGCACGACCGCCTCGGTGAGCGTGATCTCGAGCGGCGGGAGGGACGGGAGCTGCGACGGGTGCTGCGACGCCTGCTGCGAGAGCACCGCGACGGGCGCAGCGGCGGGCGGGCCGAAGCGGGAGCGTGCGGCCGCAGGCGGCGGCGGCGGCGGCTGCAGAGGCGCCGCCACGAGCGCGCCGGCGGGCGAAGGAGGGCCGCCGCCGCCGCCGCCGCCGCCGACGCCGCCGACGCCATTGTTGTTGTTGTTCCGCGCGCTGTACGCGCGCCAGAGCATCGGCGAGCCCAGCCCGCCGCCGCCCGTGCTGGCGGTGGCGGCCAGGGCGCCTGGCGGCACGGCCAGCGACAGGGAGGGCGACTGGGCGCACGAGGGCGGGCTCCAGGCGGCGGCGCCGCCGCCGCCGCCGCCGCCGCCCGCGGGCCCCGCCCCGTCCTCCGCCGCCGCCGCCGCGCCCGCGCCGCCCCGGCCTCGGGCCGCGCCCGCGTCGCCGCCGCTCGCCTCGTCGTCGCCCTCCTCGCTCACGTCGCGGCCGTTGGTCACGGTGCCGTTGGTCACGGCGGCCACGGCCCTCCTCCCCCCGCCCACACCCGCGCTGGGCGGGCGCGACGCCCGGCCGCCATTGCCGTTGCCGTTGCCGCCGCCGCCGCCGCCGCCGTTGCCGTTGCCGTTGCCGTTGCCGTTGCCGCCGTTGCCGTTGCCGCCGCCGCCGTTGCCGTTGCCGTTGCCGTTGCCGCCGCCGCCGTTGCCGTTGCCGTTGCCGAGCGAAATCCCCCCCCCGCCCTGCACGGACGGCTGCTGCGAGAGCGCCGGGTGCAGCCAGCCGCGCAGGCTCGCGGCGCCCTCGATGTCCGACTCGGTGAGGCACGAGGGGGCGGGGCTGCCACCGCGGGCGGCGGCGGCGGCGGCGGCCGCGGCAGCGGCCGCGGCAAACGCGGCCTCGCCCGCGCCGGCCGAAGGCGGCCGCTCCGGCGGAGGATGCTGCTGCTGCTGATGCTGCTGCTGCTGGCCTCCTCCGCCTGCCATGGCCGCTGCTGCCGCCGTGGCGGCCGCCACGGCCGCGACCGCAGCCAGCGGACGAGGGCGCCCGTGCGGCTGCTGCTGCTGCTGCTGCTGCTGCGGCGGCTGAAACGAGCTCTGGGAAGGCAGGCTGCCCGACCGCCCAGCGCCGGGCGGCGGCGGCGGCGCGGCGCCGGCTGGCGGCGGGGCCGCGGCCGCGGCCGCAGCCGGCGGCGACGGCGACGGCGACGGGGGCTGCTGCTGGTGCTGCTGCTGGTGCGCCTGGCCCGAGAGCAGCGCGTGGGCGGGCGCGGGAGGGGCGCTCGCGACGGCCGTTGTCACCTGCCGCGCGCGCAGGGCGGCCGCCGCCGCCGAAGCGGGGGGCTTTTGCGGCGAGGGCGGCGCGGCCGAGCCGGCGGCGGCGGCGGCGGCGGAAGACGGCGACGGGCACGGGGGCGCCGCCGGCGCGCCTGCTGCTGTCGTTGCTGTCGTCGCTGTTGCGGTCGCTCCTGGTGCCGCCGCCAGCCCGCTCTCGCCGACGGACGGAGCGGGCGCGAGGGCGGGCAAGGCTGGTGGCGCCGGTGCCGGCGCCGCCGCCCCCGCTGCAGCTGCCGCTGCTCGCCGGGCGGGACGCTTGGCCGCGGGCGAGGCGCTGCCGCCGACGCGCGGTGGTGGTGGCGGCGGCCGCGCGAGGGCGGCGCCGGGCTCGGCCGACGCTGCCGGCGATGCTGCTGCTGCCGCGACTGCCGCCGCCGCGCGCTGGTCGTCCGGGCCGTCCTCCTCGCACGCGACCACGACGACGGCGGCCGGGCGCCACCGCTTGTTGTGGGCCGTCGGCGGCGGCGGCGGCGGCGGCCCGGGCGGCTGCTGCTGCGGCGGCTGCTTCTGGTGCGCGGCGCCAGCGTCCTGTTTCCGCCGCGCGCCCGCCGCCGCGACCACGTCGTCGTCGTCCGCGGCGGCGGGAGGCGACGCGGTGGCCCCTGCTGCTGCTGCTCCTGCTGCTGCTGCGGCTGCTGCTGCTGCCACCGCCGCCGCTTGTTCCCGCCGCCGCCCCTTCGGCGCCGCCGCCGCCCCCTCGATAGGACGCATCGTCGCCGCCATCGCTGTCGTCGCGCCCCCCGCGCCGCCGCCGCCGTCCGGGAGCTGCCCCGTCGGGGCGCGCGCCCGCGCGGGCACGGCGTCCATCGCGGGGCGCCGATGCCCCGCTCGCGCGCGCGTCAAGGGGCTGCCCGGCTGCGCCCGCGCACTGTCTCGGGAGAGGTGGCGACGGCGACTTGAAAAAGTCGTTCTCGGGGTTTTTTTATTTTGCGCGCGCGCGCGCAGAGAGAGCCCTGTCTGCAGCAGGGGAGGGGTATGCAATGTCGTGAGGTCGTGTCCAGCGGGTCGAGGTCTGTCGTTCTGATGCGACGTGAGCGTTCCGTTCTTTGAGAGAGAGGTGAGAGCGGAAGGCGATGACTTTTTTGTCGTTGCCTTCTCCAAGGCAAACAAGAAGGGGCACCACCTGGAGGGAGGCACCTTCGGACGTCGGCCAATCGCAGCAGCAGCAGCCGACGCCGCACACAACAATCCACACGGCTGCACCCTCTCTCATCATCACCACACATACGCGTCGATCGATCACCTACCCAAGCGAGAGAGGGAGCGGGGGAGACATCCAAACACCGCTTCCGTGACGCGGGCGCGCGCACGATCGACCGATCAACCAATCGCGCAAGGGACACCATGCCGCGCGCGCGGCGCCTCGGGCAGCCGGCGCCGGTCGAGTTACACGTCGCGCCCTGGCGCCCGGGAAGGGGGAAGCGCGCGCGCCGCGAGGACCGAGGTGCCGCAGCAAGGGAGGGCGACGGCAGCGCGCGCGCTGCCGCGGCCGCTGCCCAAGCCGCTGCCGCCCCTTCGTTGGCGTTTTGCGTCGAGGAGGTGTCTGCGCTCGTGGTGGTGGTGGCCTCTGCCGCTGCCGCGGCACCGGCCGCTCCCCCTGTCGCGCCGTCGACCGTCGACGCGAGGCGCCCCGACCAGGCGCCGCAGTGGGGGCAGTGGCACTCGCGGCGGCGGCGGCGGGACGGCGGCGGCGGCAAGGACGACGAGGCGGCGGCGGCGGCGGCGACGGCCGCGGTCGAGGAGGAGGCTGCGAGCGAGCGAGCAGAGGAGGAGGAGGAGGAGGAGGCAGAAGAAGCAGCAGCAGAGCCCAAAGAGCGACAAGAGCATTGCCTCTCGGGCGTCGCGCAGCTCGCGCTGCTGCCCTCGGGCGACATGACGGGTCACTTTGTCGCGGTGGTGCCGGCCCCCCGGTCGCGGGAAGCAAGAGAAGGAGCAGCAAGCGACGAGCCCGCCGACGGCGGCGCCCCCACCGCCGCTGCTTCCGTCGCTTATGCCGCCGCCTTCGCCCCCCCAACCCCCGTCTGCCTGGCCGCGACCGCGCGCCTCGTGCTGGCCGAGAGCTCGTGCATGCGCGACGAGGAGTGGTCGCTCCTCCGGCTGACGCTGTCGGCGTACCGGGGGGACGAGCGGGGCGAGGCGGGAGAGGACGACGAGGAGGAGGACGACGGCGGCGGCGACGGCGACGGCGACAAAGACGGCCTCTGGGGCGATGGCGGCGGCGGCGCCGGCGAAAACGCCGGCCACTCCCCCTCCTCTTCCGCGTCCTCCGTCTCCTTCTGGGTCCAGCGCACGGGCGGCGACCTGTGCCGCATCACCCCCGCGGACGTCGAGGACGAGCAGACGGCCGACGCCATCGCCGCGGACCAGGAGGGGGAGGCCCGTCGCCGGGGCGCGATGCGCGCGCGCGCGCGGCCGCCGCAGCCGCCGGAGCGCCCGCGCCGCCCGCCGCCCCGCTTCTCCTTCCGCGGCGAGTCCCTCTACGCGGACGCGGCCGCCGAGGCGGTGCTCGCGCAGATCTCGCCGGCGCTCGCGGCGGCGGCGGCGTCCGCGGGCGGCGGCGGCGGCGGCGGCGGCAAACACCTCGTCATCAACGCGGGGCCTGCACAGGCGGAGGGCCTGCCGGCGGCGTTTGTGCGGCGCGTGGGCGCGATGGCGGCGAGGGCGGCGGCAGCAAGAGCGGCGGGAGCGGGAGCGGCCGGCGAAAGCTAGAGAGAGGGCCCTTTGTCTTCTCCACGTCGAGCATGCGCGCTCTTTTTCACCGCAGCGAATCGATCGATCGCGCAAACCGACCGACCGCAAAAAGCACAAAGACGATGCATCAAAATAAAACTGATGCAAATCGATCGACAGCTCCACTAGCCCTCGAAAAACAGGTCGTCGAAAAACAGGTCGTCGAGCGAGCACGCCAGCTCGAGCGCGACCGCCGCCGCCCCGCCCAGCGTGCGCACGGCCCCCGCGGCCGCCGCCGCCCCGCCTCCGCCCTCGTCCTTTGCTCCGGCTGCCGGGAGCACCGCGAGCATCATGGCCCGGCCGAGGGCCAGGAGGCTGCGCTCCGTGGCCTCGAGGGCGGCCTCGGCCCGGGGCGCCGCGCCGACGACCGCCGCCGACGCCGCCCGACCCGCAGGAGTAGCAGCAGCAGCCGCGGACGCCGCAGCGACGGCCTCGTCCGCCGCGCGCAGCAGCGGGTGCCTGTGCATGCCGATGACCTGGCGGACGAGCGCCATGCCCGCGTAGGCCACCGCCCACCGCTCCTCCTCCTCCTCCTCCTCCGCCTCTCCCGCGCCTTGCTCCTTTGCCGCCGCCCCTGTCATCCCTGCCGCCGCCGCCGCCGCCATTGCCGTCGCCATTGCCGCCGCCGCCTCGTGCGCCCGCCACGCCCCCGCCGTCTCGACGAGGAGCCACGCCCGCTGCGCGCTGCGGCAGGCGGCCCGCCTTGATTGCCCCGCCCCCTCCCCGCCGCCGCCGCCGCCGCCGCCGCCGCCGCCGCCGCCGCCGCCGCCCGGCAGCGGCAGGCGCGGCAGCACCAGCGCGGCGGCAAGCAGGTTGCCGCAGAGCGTACCGACGTCGAACTCGCCCGGGCCGGGGGCCGCAAACTCCCAATCGACGAGAAAAGGGGCTCCAGGCGGAGGGGATGGCGCTTGGGCAGCCAGAAGAGAAGGAGGCGCGGGCGGCGACGGCGGCGGCGGCAGGCACGGCGCCTCTCCGCCCCGCGCCGCCGCTGCCCGCTCTCTCTCGTCCGCCTGCGCCAACAGCCGCTCGAGCCCCACCTCCGCCGGCACGCAAGCGACGAACACGTTGCCCGGGTGCAGGTCGTTGTGCGCGAACGCGAGGCCGCCGGAGCGCTGGGTCGCGCGCGCGGCCGCGCCCGCGTATCGGGCGTCCAGGGCGCGGCCGGCGGCGCGCACAGCCGGCTCGGCCAGCAGGCGCGCGGCGTCCGCGCGCAGGCGCGGCGGGGCGGCGTCTCCCGGCGGGGGGGCGCCGTGGGCCTGGTCGAGGCCAAAAGGGGCGCGCAGGACGACGTGAAGGTTGGCGCGGACCATGTCCTCGTTGCGCAGGGCGGCGGCCGCGGCTTCGGTCGCACGGGCGTCGTCGCCGTCGGCGCCGTCGCCGCCGTCGTCGCCAGCGGCCGCCGGCGCCCGGCCGGGCCGCTGAAGCGCGGCCAGCAGCCGAAACAGGGGCAGGGCTATGGGCTCCGCCGGAACGTCTCCCGCGACGAGGGCGGCGTACAGCTCGCTGTAGGGCGGCGAGGAGATGCGCTCGCTGACTAGGACGGACCGGCCGGGGTCGTGGAGGAGGACGGCCGGCGGGCGGGCGCAAGAAGAACAAGAGGGAGCGCCAGAGGCGGCGGCCGCCGCCGCCGCCGCCCGCTCGGCCAGCGCCATCGCCGCCGCCTCGGCGTCCATGCGCGCGCGGCTCAGGGGGAAGCCCGGGCCCACGGCGCGCACGTAGGGCGGCGCCTGCTTGAGCACGGCGCCCCCGCAACCGTTTCCGCAGCAGTCGAGCGAAAAGACGGTGTTGATCGCGCCGCCTTTGAGCTCGGCGGCGGCGGCGGCGGCGGCGGCGCCGTCCTCGCGGCGGAAGAGGTGGGGGAGGCGCGCGCGGGCGTAGGCGGCGGCCGAGGTCGCGTCAAGGAGCTCAAACTCCCGGGACCCTGCGTCATCGTCGCCAATCGAACGGGGGGCGCGCGGCCTCCTGCTCCTGTTTGGAAGAGGGGGGGCAGCGTGCCTGCTCCTTGCCGCCGCCTGCGGGCCCAGAGGTCGCGTGTGATGCGAAAGGTTGTGGCTCATCAGAGGGGATTGGAGGAACTGGGGGGGCGCACGGAGTTCTTATGGGAGAGCAGGGGGCGGCGACGAAACCGCGAGCGGGGCACACGCGCGCACTCAGAGCGGCTTTTTTGTTCTGTGGCGGCGCCGCTTTCCAATGTTGCCGCGAACGCGCGCGCGCGCGGCCGGTCCTTCACACGTACACCCCTGTGATTCGTCATCGACATCGATCAGGACCGTCGAGCGCAGGCAGCGCATTCCCTTGATCATTATGTCAGTCGGTCGCGGAGAAAAAAAGTCGCCGCCGCCGCCGCCGCCGCTGCCGCCGCTGCCGCTCGTTTGACCCAGACCAAAATGGACCCAGTCGTCGACGCGTGGCAGCACCTGTCCCCCTCGACCCAGCGCTCGCGCTCGCACTCGCCAACACCGAGGGGCTCGGCGCTGTTGGAGGGGCGAGGCCAAAAGCACAACAACGACAAGGACAGCGACGCCGCCATCGTGGGCGCAGCGACGGCGGCGCCCTTTTTCAAGGCCGCGACCCTGCCCTCGACCGCCTCGAGCCGCCTGCGCGCGCGGGCCACCCGCGACGCCGCGTCGGCGGGCAGGTTCGACTCGCGCGAGCAGCAGGACGCGCGCGTCGCCGCGGCCGCCGCCGCCGAGACACGCGAGGCGGCGGCGAGGCGAGAGCGCCGCTGGGCTCGCGCGCGCGAGCGCGCGGCGGCGTTGGAGAGGGCGGCAGAGGCGGCCGGGGGCGCCGCAGAAACTACTGGCGGCGGTGTTTCGGGGCAGGCCTTTGCGGCGGCAGCAGCAGCAGCAGCCGCCCTCGTCGCCGAGACGCTCGCGGCCGCGGGCCTTGGTCCCGGGGGGTCGGCGTTTTAGTATGGCCGGCCGTCGATTGCTAACCCCGCTTCGCGCGCGCGCGCGTGCGCGGCTGCATCCCTTTTACTTTCCGTCCCCCTCCTCCTCGCTGGCGTCCGTGTCGTCGCTCACCTCCCGCTCCCACCTCCACCCGCCCCCCTCCCCATCGGCCGCCGCCGCCGCCGCGGCCGCCTCCATCGGCCCGAACACGCCCACCTCGAAGCGCCCCAAAGCGTCCGCCGCGCCCCGCCACATGCCGGGAGTGTTGAAGGGCATGGCCACTTCGCCCGCGCGCCCCACGCACACGACGCCGCCGTCGCCCGGCGCCAGGCTGCGGAAGACGACGGCCTCGGCCGCCTCGCTCAAGGTCGCACCCGCGTGCTCGACGCGCGCGGCGACCTCCTTGGCGGCGCAGCGGCGCGCGAACGCCTCGCCCACCCCTGTGCCGCTGACGGCCACGCGACGGTCCGCCCACCCGCCCGCCCCGATGACGGGGGTGTCGCCCACTCGTCCGTCCCACTTGCCGACGCGGCCTCCCGTGGAGGTGGCGGACGCGAGCGCGCCGCGGTCGTCCACGGCCACGGCGCCGACCGTGCCGAGGCCGCCGCCGCCGCTTCCGCCGGCCGCGTCGCCCCGCTGCTGCGCGATGTCGTCCGGCCGGGCCGCGCAAGCCGGCCCCGCCCCCGCCCCCGCCTCCGCCTCGGACGCCGCGCGCCAGCGCCGCCACTGCGCGTGCCGCGCCTCAGTCCCGAAATAAGCGCCGGCCTCGGCCTCCGTTGGGAGTAGCGCGCCCGCGCCCAGCTCGCGCTCGCAAAAGGCCTCGGCCTCTGCGCCCGCCAGGAAGGTGTGCGGCGCGCGCTCCATGACCAGGCGCGCGACCCGGACGGGGTTTTTCGCGCGCGTGAGAAGGGCCGCAGCACCGCAGCGGAGGGCGCCCGAGCCGTCGCCGCCGTCGGCGTGGGCGAGAGGGACGGGCTCCCCACCGCGCGGCGGCGGCTGCTCGCATACCATCACGCTCGCCTCGAGCTCATATCTGCCGGAGCGCGTCAGCACGCTCCCCCTGCCCGCGTTGAAGCGCGGGTCGTCCTCGAGCCGGGCGACGGCGGCGCACGTCGCGTCGAGCGAGGAGCCGCCTGCGGCCAGCACCAGGGCGCCGGCGCGGAGCGCGCGCCTCATGCCGCGCAGGCCGCGGCGCAGCGCCACCACCGAGCAGGCTGGGTCGCCGTCGGCGGCGTCGACGACGCCGGCGCCTCCGTGGATGGCGAGGGCCCACGCCAGGGGGGCGGCGGGCGCGTCAGATGCTGGAGGATGGGGCGCCGCCATCGCGTGCGCTGTGCCTTGCGCGCGCGTCGGCGGCGCCGAGTCGGATTCGAGACGACGACGACGGCACGCGTTGCGTTGATGTTTATTCGCGAGAAGGTGTGTTTTGTTTCCAAAGAATAGGCGACGAGCGCTGCCAGGGAGTGTGTGTGATGTATGGATCTGTTCGGCTTTCCTGTACGATCGGGGGACCCGGCGATTTTGAGAGGGAGAGAGGTGACAGGGCCAGGAAGGGCCTCTCCTCCACGTGGTGTGGTTTTTTGTTCGAAATGGAAACGCTCTCCGTTGGTGGGTTTTGTCGTGTGCTGTGTGGTTCGTGGAGATAATGAACAGAGGGTGCGGCGCGTCCAAGCGCCTTTTGGGAGATGGAAGGGGAGAGGGACTGGCTCACGAAAAGGCGCCGCGCGGATCGCGCGCGCGCGACGCCGAAGCCGATCGGCGCTCGCTCGGCCTCACCGGCCGCCTTCGCCCAAAATCAAGGGGGGAGGGGCGCCTCTCTCCGACCTCAGCGGCGCGGCGCGGGCCCGCCGCCCAGCCCGCGCCGCCGCAGAAACGCCGGCACCTCCACCCCGCCCGGGGGCACGCCCCGCGGCGCCGCCTGCGGCACCGCGATCGTCGTGTCGGGCGCCGCGCTCGCCGCCGCCAGCGCGCTCAGCGACGGCGGCGCGCCGGCGCCGCCGCTCCCGCTGCCCGCGTTGGCCCCGCCGCCGCCCGCCGCCGCCCTCGCCCCCGCGCGGCTGCCCGGCCGCTGCTGCTGCCCGCCCATCGGGGCAAAGGCAGGCGCACCGCCCCCCGCCGCCGAGCGCGCCGCCGCCAGCGCGTTGACCTCCCCAAGCAGGCCGAGCGCGCCGCCGACGCCGACGCCGCCGCCGCCCGCCGCCGCGCGCTCTCCGGCGCCGCTGCCGCCCGGCCCTGTGCCGTTGAAGCCCGTGGCGATGAGGGTGATCGAAACCGCGTCCTCCGCCCCTAAAGAGGGGTCGGCCACCGCGCCAAAGATGAGGTTGGCGTCGGGGTCGACCATCTCGTAGATGATCTCGGCGGCCTCGTTGACCTCGTGGAGCGTCATGGTCTTTTGTTTTTTGTCGTTTGTTTTTTTGTCGTTTGGGTTTTCGGGAAGGGGTCGAGCGAGCGAGAGCGGCGGCGGCGCTCTTTTTTTTTTAGCGCCGAGAGACCAAAAAAGAAGAGAGACCGAATCACGCTCAGGACGAAAAGAGGACACAAAAACCAACACCTGGTTGCTCACCTCGGGCCCCGTGATGTTCCACACGATCCCCGTGGCGCGCGCGATGCCCACGTCCAGCAGCGGGCTGGAGGTCGCCGCCAGCGCCGCCTCGCGCGCCCGCCCCTTTCCGCTCGCGCGGCCCTGGCCCATCAGGCTCGTGCCCGCGTTGGCCATCACCGCGCGCACGTCGGCAAAGTCGACGTTGACCATGCCCGGGATGGTGATGATGTCCGAGATGCCGCGCACGCCCTGCCGCAGGACGTCGTCGGCCACGCGGAACGCCTCCGTCACCGGAAGATTGGGGTCGACCGCGTCGAGCAGCCGATCGTTGGGGATCACGATGAGCGTGTCTACGGCGGCCTTGAGCTCCGCGAGCGCCTCGCGCGCCTGCCCGCCCCGCTGCCTGCCCTCGAAGCTAAAGGGCATAGTCACGATCCCGACGGTCAGGATGCCCTGGGCGCGCGCGGCGGCGGCGACCACGGGCGCGGCGCCGCTGCCCGTGCCGCCGCCCATGCCGGCGGTCACGAAGACCATGTCGGCGCCGCCCAGCGCGGCCTCGAGCTCGGCGCGGGACTCGTTGGCGGCTTTCTGTTGTTGTTGTTGTTTGTTTGTTCGTTTTGGTTGTTGTTGGTGTCAGGTTGCGGTCGTTGGTTGATTCGCATTTTTTGCGTGAGCGAGCGTTCCGCTTCCGGTCGGCGGAGCGAGCGACAGAGCGCGCGGGAAAGAAACACAGGCAACGCCCCCTCTTGCGCCCGGCAACACCAAGGCAGACCCGAGCATCCTCCCCACACACACACGACAACAGCAACAAAAACCAACACGAACGCGAACACAACAACGAAGAAATTGACTCAACGAGTCCGATGCCCGGGTCCCCTCCCGCCCCCAGACCCCTCGTCAGCTTGCCGCCGATCTGCAGGCGGCGCGCGGGCTCGAGCGGCGAGGCGGCCAGCGCCTGGGCGTCCGTGTTGACGACGTAGAACTGCACGCCCGTGAGTGAGGCCTGGAGCATGCGGTTGACGGCGTTGGAGCCGCCGCCGCCGACGCCGACGACCTGGGGGGGTTTTGTTTGGTTTGGGGGGGGGGGGGGGGGGGGGGGTTGCTTTTTGAGCGGCAGAGAGCGGGACAGGTGCGCGATTTTTGAAACTCGAGGAAAAAACGCCATTTTTTGTCTTTTAAGAAACGCCGCAACTGCATGCACGCGGCGCGTGTGTGTGGGGAGGGAACCCTGCACTACTTCGTCGGGAGGAGGCGGCGGGTCGGATTTTCTTGCCTCGTCCCTCGCGATCGACAACAGAAGAAGCGGAGAGGGCGTCGAGGGCCTCGTCTCTCCCGTCGACGCGAAACAACCTCCCCGTTGGAATCGCACGTTAACACAACCACCTCCGCATCAGCCTCACCTTGATCGTGGCGCTGTCAAAGTTGCCGCTGGCGAGCGAGGCCACGGGCTTGACGGCCGCGGCGCGGCGCGCGCGGCGGGCGGCGACAGACGGCGCGGCGGCGGCGGCGGCGGCGGTCGCGCGGCGCGCGGCCGTGGGCGCGCGCGGGGCGCGGGCAGCGTGGAGGGCCATGGCGCTGCTCTTGTTGCTGCTTGGCGATGAGACGGTCGATCTCGTTCGCAGGCTTTTGGATGAGCGGGGCGACGTGTTAAGTGGCCGGCGTTTCTGTGCCCTTCTTTTTTTTTGAAAGAGCAAAAGCACGAAGAGAGAAGAGGGCTTCTCCTAGTTGACGGCCAAACGCGTGCGCTTGGTAGAGAGATGGGTATGTGTTAGTCGGGCGAGGCGGCGGATGGGCGTTTCTCTGTGGAGCAGCGGCGGAGCCAAGAGGCAGAAGCTTTCTTCGAACGGCTTTTCCGCCGACCGTGCACGAAGGGGTCGACGCTCAAGCCCAGTCGCCGCTCTCTCAGTCGCAGACGCCTGGCTTCGCACACGCAGGTGCCACTGACTACTGCTCCTCCGATCGACCATCGCCGTGCTCCCTTGCATCGCCTCCACAGCCTCAAAACCAACCTCTGCGTCACGGAAGTTTTGAGCCTGCTCCTCCCTCTCTCTCTCTCACCCGTCCGATCGAGATGGCGACCGACACGGCGGCGCGCTGGCCCGTCGCGGCCATGCCCCTGGCCCCGTCCGCGCGCGCGGCCCTCTGCGCCGCGGGCGTCTCCACGGCCGCCGAGGTCGCCGCCTTTGTCCGGCGGCACGCGGGGGCAAACGCGGCGGCGGCGAACGGCGGCGGCGGCGTCGCGCCGATCGGCGGAGGGCAGCCGCCCTCCGAAGAGCACCGCCTCGCGCGCGCGCTCGAGGCCGAGGGCCTCCTGCGCGGCGAGGACGCCGCGGCCGCCGCGCCCGCGCTGCTGGCCTGGTGCGGCGGAGGCGGGGCCGAGGAGACCGAGGCCGCCCGGCGGAGCGTGCGCGCGCGGCTGCCTCCGGCAATGCACCCCCCTCCGCCGTGCGCGATGGCGCCGCCCCTCACGGCCGCCGAGATGCTGCGCCGCCACCGCGCGAGGGTCGGCCCGGCCGCCATCCCGACGGGATGCGCGGCCTTGGACGCGCTGCTGGCGGGGGTGAGCGGCAGGGGCGGGGGAGGCGGCGGGAGCGGCGGCGGCGGCGGCGGCGGCGGCGCGGGGTCAGGGGCAGCAGCAGCGGCACCGGCAGCCACAGCAGCAACAGGAACAGGAGGCGTGCCCCTCGGCCGCGTGACCGAGTTTGTAGGCGCGCCAGGCCTCGGCAAGACGCAGCTGGCGATGACGCTGGCCGTGAATGCGGTGCTGTCTACGTGGCGGGGGGGGACCGCAGGCGGAGGAGGCCGAGGCGGCAACGAAAACGGCAACGGCAACGGCAACGGCAACGGCAACGGCAACGGCAACGGTCTGGCCGCGGCGCTCTACCTCGACACGGAGGGCAGCTTTACGCCCGAGCGCGTCGCCGACATCGCCGGCGTCGCCATCGAGCGGCGCTGGCTCCTGTCGCAGCAGGCAGGAGGCGGCGGCAGCAGCGGCGGCGGCGGCAACGGGGCGGCGGCGGCACCGCCAGAGGCGCCGGCGATGAGGGCGATGCCGGCCACGTTGCGCGCGGCGCAGGTCGAGGCGGTGATGGGCCGCGTCCTGTGGTTCCGCGCACGCGACGATTGCGATATGGTAAGAGGTCGCCAGAGTGATCGACCGGTACGACGCGCGCGTTTTGTTTGTATTTTTTGGTAGGGGGCGGCGTCTTTTTGCCATCTCGCCTCGCGCCCTCTCTGTTCACTTTCCAACCCAAATACGCTATTTCCCCCTACAAATCACACACACACCGCAGCTCGCCCTCTGGCACATGCTCCCGGCCCTCATGGACGCCCACCCGCGCGCCCGCCTCGTCGTCGCCGACAGCGTCGCCGCGCCGCTGCGGCAGGCGCCCTGGACGCGCGACGCTCCAGCGCGTGCCCGCCTGCTGGCCTGGCTGGCGGCGTCCGCGTGCTCCCTGGCGGAGGCGCGGGATGCGGCGGTCGTGCTGATCAACCAGGTGGTCACAAAGGGGGGCGGGGGGGTTGAGGGCGAGGGGGGAGCGGCGGCAGGAGGCGGCGGCGGCGGCGGCGGCGCGCCGTCCTCGCTGGCGCCGGCGCTTGGGGAGGCCTGGGGCCAGGCGGCGGCGGTGCGCGTCTCGCTGGCGTGGCGCGGGGACGAGGGGCGCGTGGCGACGCTGCTCAAGCACCCGGCGTCGGGCCCCGGGGAGGCGCGGTACGCGGTGGGGGACGGCGGGCTGACGGACGTTTGAAAAACGCGGCATGCGTTGCCGGCGCCGTCGTCTTTTTTTTTGTCGCGTTTATTTTGTCAAGGGGGGGTGCTTCACGAAGGATTATGGGAGACAGGACTAGGATGATCTTTGGGGGGGGGGAGTCAGGGGGCCTTGGATGAAAGGGGGTCAAGGAGGCGCAAAGGGTCGGAAAATAGGGGCCGCACAAAACTCGGGCGGGCGACGACGCTCGCCGGAAATCAAAAAAACGCGCAATATCTTCAGTTTTTGATTCTCCCTCCTCTGTCCGTCCGTCTTCTCTTCACGCCTGCTCCGCGAGCAGCCTGCGCCCGCGCACCACGCGCACCGCGTTGACCGCCGCCCCCGGCTGCGACACCACAAACTGCTGCATGGCCGACGCGGGAACCATAACCATCTTGGCGGCGCCGGCGGCCTTGACGCCGTTGGCGGCGGCGACGGGCACGGCGACCATGGCCGGCGCGCTCTTGGGCGCCTCGGTCGTCGTGTACGTGGGCGCCTCGCCGTCGCCCTTGGCGACGGCCGCGGCGGCGGCGGCGGGGGCGGGCGCGGCAGGCACCTCGCGCAGGACGTAGACCTCGTCGTCGGCGGCGACGGTGGGGGCGGCGGCGCCCTGGACGACGGTGGCGGCGACATTGCTCAGCGCCGCGACGCGCGCGATCGCGTCGGGGGCGACGACGTCGGGGGCGACGTCGGGGGCGCCGTCGGGCGCCGGGCCGCCGCCGCCCTTGCTGCTCTTGCTGCGCAGGAACGCGGCCTTGGCCTCGAGCAGGCTGGCCTTGTTCTCCAAGAGGCCGCCGCCAGAGCCGTTGGGCACAGAGACCGTGCGGGCGGGCGCCGCCGCCGCAAAGCGCGCGGCGGCGGCGACCGGCGGCGGCGCCGGCAGCGGCGCGTAAAAGGCGGGCTCCTGCGCCTGCTGCTGCTGCGGCACGTACTGCACCTGCTGCGGCGCGACCTGCACCGCCTGCACGTAATACGCGGGGGTCGAGATCACGTCCGCGCCGCCGCCGCCGCCGCCGCCGCCGCCGCCGCCAAAGTCGCCGCCGCCGCCAAACCCGCCGCCGCCGATAAAGCTGCCCTTTTTGGCGAGCAGCGCCTGCACCGCCGCCGTCTTGGGGCCGAGCGCGCCGCCGCCGCCCGCGCCGACGACGCGCGCGCCCGGGTAGTACACCGCTGGCTGCGCGTACACCGCCGCCGGCTGCGCGTAGACGGCCGCCGCCATCGGCTGCGCGTACACCACGGCCGCCGGCTGCTGCGTCGAGTAGACGACCGTCTGCTGCTGCTGCTGCAGCTGCTGCGCGTAGATGACGGGCGCGCCCGCCTGCACGACGACGGCGGCGGGCTGCTGGTTGTTGAAGAGGCCAAAGCCGTTTTCGTTGACGAGCTTTGCCTTGGCCTTCGCGATTTTGTTGTTGTTTTGGAAGAGGGATTAGGGGCGTGGTGGGGGCGGGGTGGCACGTGGACGTGAGGGAGATGAGGAGGGGGTCCGGCGGCGGAAGGGAGATGAGGAGGGGGCCCGGCGGCGGAAGGGGGGGCGCGCGGCGAGCGGCGGCACCAAGAGCGGCGCCGGCGACGGGAGGTGAGGGAGAAACCGGTGTTTCGAGCCGTGTCGCGTGGGGCCGCGCCGCGCCGCCCGACGACCGTGGTCGCCGGCTTGACGCGCCCCCATCGCGCCAATCGGCTCGCGCGCGCCGCCAGGATGCCGGGTCCTGGGCAAAGACCCGCGGGTGGAGGAGGAGGAAAGGGCGAGGGTCAGACCATCGGAGCAGCGAGCCGAGGGACGAGGGGCCCAAACGCAGAGAAGCAAGCCCCCCTCTGCCGCGCCCTTGACGCCATTCGGCGCGCTCGCGGACAACCGTCCGAAAGTACCCACCTCGGCGGCCGCGGCGGGCCCGGCCAGCAGCGCCATCGCCAGGACGGCGCAGGCAGCTGCGCGCTTCATTTTACTCGAGGGAGGGCTCGGCTTTTTTATTCGCGGGAGAGGGAGGGAGCAGGGGGGTGATGGCTCGATACGTGTCTGGCAGCACAGACGACAGAAGCGCGTTTGTCAGATGCCACAGGGCAAATTGTCGCGTGTATTTGAGACGGTCGGATGCCACGGGCGAGTGGGTGTGGGCCGTCTTCAGGGAAGGGGCGGCAAACCCGACGCGCGGCGACGGGCGGCGGCGGCGACGAGAGCGGGCGCGGACGGAAACACAAGAGAACGCGCTTTGAGGCAAGGTGCTAGGTGCCGCTTCTCCTCCTGCCGGCGTCGTCTTCCTCGAGCGTGGCCGCCGCCGCCGCCGAGATGGCCAGGGCTTCCTGCTGAGAGCGCGGCAGCAGCAGCGACCCGACGCCGCCGCCGGCCGCCTCGCGCGCCGCCGCCGCCGAAACGTCGCCGCCGCCGCCGCCGCCGCTCCAAGACGGCCGCTGCTGCTGGTGCTGCTGCAAATGCTGCTGCTGCATTTGCTGCTTGATGACCTTGCTCCCGGCGCTCCTCTCGGCGCCCGGAGGCCCCGCCGCCGCGCCGCCCGCCGACGTGAGCGCCACGCTCGCCTGGGCGTCCTCCTCTATCCCGCCGCCGCCGCCGCCGCCCCCCACCCGCCCCGCCTCTGCCGCCGCGCCCCCGCCTCCGCCGCCTCCTCCCGACAGCAGCGCGCCCGCCACGATCAGCACCCCCCCGGCCAGGCCCACGGCCGTCGGCACGTCCCCGAACGCCAGCCACCCCCACAGCGACGAGAACAGCACCTGCGACAGGTTGATCGCCGAGGCGCGCCCCGCGGGCAGCAGCTGGAAACCGCGGGTGAGCGTGAGCTGCCCGAAAAAGGAGGCGGCCGCCACGCCGGCCAGGAGCGCCGCGTCCGCGAGCGACGCCGGCCAGACGGGCGGCTCGGGCGCGCGCAGCACGAGCAGGGGAAAGGCCGAGATCACGCACGTCGCGGCGTGGAAGTAGAGGGCGACGACCAGCGCGGGCTCGCGGCGGCCGATGCGTCTGATCGTGAGAAACGCGCCGGCGGACAGCGCGGCGGACGCCAACCCTGCCGCGACGCCCGCCGCGCGCTCGGGGCCCCACGACGCGTGCCCTCCAAACAGCCAGGGCGGGTGCAGCACGAGCGCCAGGCCCACGAGGGCGAGCCCCGCGCCCAAGGCGGCGCGGGGGCCCGTGCGCTCGCCGGCAAAGAGCCAAGCCGCCAGCGCCGTCGCCGGAACGTTTGCGAAGAACAGCAAGACGGCGTCCGCCATGGGGAGTCGCACGAGCGCCAGGTAGTAGGCCACCATGGCGACGCACCCGATCGCGCCGCGCAGCATGAGCAAGGGACGGAGCTCCGGCGCGCCCCACGTCCCGCGGCCCGCGAGCGCGCGGCCGCGGGCGGCGGCCACCGCCAGCGTCGCGAGGAGGCTGAGGCCTGAGCGCGCGAGCGTGATCTCGAGCACGGGCACGCGCCGGGCGAGCAGCTTGACGAAGAGGACGGCGAGGGAGAAGGAGAAGGCGGCGCAGGCGACGGCGGCGGCGCCCGACGCCCAGATGAGGGCAAAGGGCCGCAGGAGGAGGGCAACGGGTGGGGGCGCCGTCACCGCCGAGGCCGGATGATGGGCGGCGGCCGCGCTCTCCGCCGCCGCCGCTTTAGCGGGCGCATCGACGACGCTGAGGGCGAGCGCGGGGGGCGGCAAGCGCTCCGGGCCTCTCGCGCCTCCGGCCGCGGGCGGGCGGTCCGCCTGGTCCATCAGTCAAACGGACCAGGCGGAGCTATGTACCGCTGTAGTGGCGGGCGTCGTTTCGTTCGTCTCTCTCTTTTTTTCGAGGTGTGCTGCTTTTCTTTCTGCGACGTGTGGTGGATCAATGGATCACAAGGAGGTTCGAGAGGTTGGTTCAAATGGTCGTTTCGAGTGTGACACGCGGATTGCAGGATTGCAGCAGAGGCAGGAGGAGAAATGGGCGCGCACTGGCCGGTCGCGTTGAACGCTTAGACCGGCGGCTGCGATCGTCGGGTTTTGTCTCGCACACGCGGAAAAATACGGAGGGGGGGGGGGTCGTCCGCGGCTTTTGCTTGTTTTACACACGACGTTGGAGGCCTCGAGTCAAGTGGCGAGCGAGGAAGGCGGCGCAGGATAGCAGAGGAGGTCGAAAATGGGCCGCCCGCCCCCGCCCCCGCCCCCGCCCCCTCCGACCCCCCCCCGCCCCCCGCCCGCCGTTTCTCAATAGTAGGACCCCCCTCCTCCCTCCTCCCGCGAGGCGTAAAAGTCCCACGTGACCACCGTGAGTCCCAGGACCCCCGCCGCCGCCAGCTCAAACGCGAGCGCCCCGGGCGTGATGATGCGCGCGTGCGCCAGCACGGCCGGGATGGCGACCGAGCCCACCGCCGAGAATCCGGTGAGGAACTTGCCGGCGTCCACCCACCCGCCGGCGACGGCGCCGTAGCTGCCGCCGCCGCCCCCGCCCGCCCCGTAGCTGCCCGCGCCGAAGAAGAGCAGGGGCATGGGCACGAGGACGTACATGAGGGCGGTGAGCATGGGCCACCAGTTTCCCCAGAGGACGCAGCCCTGTTTTTTTTTAGGGAGGGAGGCGGGGCGGGGGGGGGGTGGGGGGGGCGTCGTCGAGGCAACGCGTCAGCGGCTTTTGCGTTGTTTCGTGACGCAAAGATTCCCACCCAATATCTCAAACTCACCAGCAGCTGCAGTAGGACGCCAGTGCTAAACATGAACGCCAGGACCAGCAGACTGTGTCAAGTGTTGTTGTTTTTGAGAGGGGAAAAGGAGGAGGAGCGTCGGCGGTCGGCGTTTGGCGGTCTCGGGCAGTCGAGAGAGCGCGGTCGGCGTCGTCGCCCGCGCCAAAGAAAGACTCACACGCGCGGGTCGTGAATCGCCATGGTGCCCCCAAGCGGCGGTCACGACGGGCGTGACCCCCTTGCCTTACTCGGCCGAGGTGGCGGGGGCTGGTGCAGAGCAGCGCGCGGAGGGGGGGCCGATGGGACGATGGGTGTCGGGAACGGGAGAGGGATTTGTTTTCACGTCTGCGAGGGGGGGACGTTGGAACGCGAGGGATGGTGCGTGGGCTTGGATAGAGGATGATGAAGGGGTTGGAACGACGATTGGCGAGGTGTGGGCGAGAGACGCTGCTGTTGTCTCTCTTCTTCATCTCTCTCCTCTCGCAACCCCGACAACAGTGAGGAGCCCACAAGTCCCGAGCACGCAAACGGCACAACGACACAAGACACACACTTTCGGACGCCTCACCATCTCTCCAGATCACGCCCCCGAGACGATTGAAACAGGCAAGAGCAGGAAAGCCCTCTTCTTCTTTTCTTTCTCGTTCCGCGCGCCAGCGTCCAGACACACAGAGAGCTCCCCCCTCAACATGCTGCGCTCCGGGGTGGTCGTCGCTCTGCGCGGCGCCCTGGAGGCCGCCGCTGCCGCCCGCAGCGCCAGCAGCCGTGTGCTGTCGACCGCGCCCCCGGCCGCGGCCTCGTCGCCGCCGCCCAAGCCCGCCGCCGCCGCCGCGCCCGCGCCGCCGCCGCCCGCCGCCGCCGCCGGCCCGCCCCCGCCCGCGCCCCCGCCGCCGCCCCCCCTCGGCACCAACGTCCCCCAGGACTACGGCCTCGTGCTCACCGCCGCCCGCGCCATCGCCGCGGCGCACTGCCCCCCCCCTCCCCCGCCCGGCGAGGTCGGCATGGCCTCCGGCGTCCCCCTCGAGACGTTCGAGCGGCGGGCGCGCGTCTACTCCCCCGCCCGCACCGCCAGCCAACAGGGGCTCGGCGGCACAGCCGGCGGATACGGCGGCGGCCCGTCGTGGCGCGTCGAGTTCGACGCGCGCGCCAAGTGGACCAACCCGCTGATGGGCTGGACCAGCACGGCCGACCCCTTGGAGAACGTGGGGGCGCTCGGGTCGATGGTCTTCTACACAAAGGAGGAGGCGGTCGCCTTTTGCCGGCGGCAGGGGTGGCGGGTGGACGCGGTGGAGGAGCCGAACTCGCCGCGGCCCGACCGGCAGCGGCGCTTCGCCTCGTACGGGGACAACTTTTCGACGCGGCGCAAGGGGCTGCCGGACATGTCGCACCTGCGGAGCCTGAGGGCGGACAAGCTGGAGCAGACGCAGTGAGCTGTGGGGGAGAGAGAGACAACGCGGGAGGAGGAAGGGGAAGAAAGAGCTCGAGCGCGCGCGCGCTTCCGCTGGTTTTTTGTTTCTCTCCCTTTCTCGCCGCCGCCGTTTCTTTAGACAAGAGGGGGACGATCGATCCAAGGAACGTAACACGATCACAGACAGCTACATCGTAAACACCGTTGGGTCGGTACACGGGGGCGCGCGGCGAGAGAGACAGGGATGGAGGTCCGCGAGCGAGAAACAGACAGCAACAACGAAAACGCGCAGCGAAGAGCTCGCGCGCACGACGGCGGCGACGGCGGCGGCGAGCGAAAACGAGACAGACAGACGCGTGCGCGCGCGCGAGAGAGAGAGAACACAAGGCACCCTCCTCACTTCCACCTGCCGCCGCCGCCGCCGCCGCGCGCCGTCAAGGCCCCGCGGGCGGTGTGGCTGCCGCTCGGGAACGGCGCCGGCGCCGGCGCCGGCGCCGCCGAGAACCCGCCGCCGGCTGCCGCCAGCGCGCGGGGCGCGCCGGCAAACGAGGCGGCCGGCGCGCGCGGCGCGCACGCCGCCGAAAAGCCGCCGCCGCTGCCGACGCCGCCGGACGCGCGGTGCGGGCGCGCCGTCATCGGCATCGGCGCGTCCGGCGCGCGGGAGTAAGCCGGGTACACCACCGGGGGCATCCTGTTGTCGCCGCCGCCGCGCGCCGTGAGCGAGCCGTCGCCCGAGGGCCGGCCGCCGCGCGCAGTCAGGGCGCCGTCGTGGCCGCCGCCGCCAATGCCGCCGCGCGCGCCGCCGCCCCCTGCCCTCGCCGCCGCCAGTCGCTCGATGTGCCTCTGGCTGGACGAGGCCTCGCGCACGACGCCGCCTGGGCCGCCGCTCCCGGGGGGGGCGTCCGCGCCGCCGCCGCCAAAGTAGGGGGCCGGTGGCGTGAGGCTCAAGCCGGGCGAGAGCGCGCGCGCGCCGCCGACGCTGCCGCCGGCCGAGCGCGGCGGTGTCGCCTGCCTCTGGCCGCCGCCGCCGCCGCCGCCCGCCGAGTACCCGCCCCCGCCGCCGTCGCCCGCCCCGCCGCCGCCGAAGGCCAGGGAGGGGATGCCGCTGGGCTGCTGCTGCGCGCCCGCGCCGCCCAGGCGCGCCGAGCGCAGGGGCGTCGACCAGGCGCCGTCCCCTCCCGCGGACGCGGCGGCCGCGCCCAGCGACAGGCGGGGCACGCGCGGGACGCCGCTCGCGGCCGCGGGCAGGGGCAGCGCACCATAATCGCCGCCGCCTCCGCCTCCGCTCAGGCGCCGCGACGAGGGGCCGACGGGCGACGGCCCGCCGCGCTGCATCTGCTGCTGCTGCTGACATTGCTGCTGGTGCTGGTGCTGCTGCTGCCCCGCGAGCGCCGCCTTGAGCCGCGCGTTCTCCGCGCTCAGCTCGTCCACCCGCGCGGCCTCGGCCTCGAGCGCCGCGCGCAGCGCCGCCGCCTCGCGCTCGCGCCGCTCCTCGCCGCGCCGCGCCGCCAAGGCTGCCTCTTTTGCCTCGAAGACGCGGCCGCTCTCGCCGTTGCGCCGCGCGGGGCCGAGCGCGATTTCGCCCACCCGCGCTGCGAATTTGAGGGTGCTCAGGGACTCGCCGCTGCTGCTGGCCTCGGGCGAGACGTGCACGAACATCATCACCTTGGCGTTGCCGCTCAGCGAGTCCTGCAGCAGGTGCGTGAGCTTGCTGTTGCGGAAGGGGACGTGGCCGCCGCCGCTGCCCGCGCCGCCGCCAGCGCCGCCGCCGCCAGCGCCCGCCTTGTGCCCCGCTCCCCCTCCCCCCGCTCCGCGCGCCGCCAGCGCCGCCATCACGTCCCCCAGCGCCGACAGGCTCCGGTTGATGTGCTGCGCCTCCACCAGCCGGTCCCCGCTCGCCTCGGACCGCCCCACCCGCTCGCTCCCGGCCAAGTCCACCAGGTGCAGGCACCCGTGCGACGTGGCGCCCGTCGCCAGCTCCGCCCCCTGTACCACGACGGTGACGACCTGGTGCGAGCGCGACGACCGGCTGTTCATGCGGGTGCCGCCCGTCGCCCTGGCGCGCGAGCCGCGGGACATGAGGCCCGCGACGTCGCGGCTAGCGCACACCTCGACCTGGGTGGCGCCGGGGACGTTGCACCCGGACGCGAGGGTCGACAGGATCTCGAGCTTCGGCGCCGCGCCGCCGCCGCCTTCGTTCGCGTTACCGTTGCCGCGGCCGCCCGCTCCTCCGCCCCCGCCGGCTCCCCCCGCCTGACCTCCCCCTCCCTCCCTCTCGCCCGCCAGCAGGTCCCGCAGCGTCTCGTTGTAGATCTCGAGCATCTGCACCGTGATGCGGTACTCGATCTCGCCCCGGCGCGACTCCTGCAGCGCAAACAGGTCGTCCAGCGCGCGGTAGTTGATGCCGCGCCAGTCGTCCTCCTCCTGTTGCGGCGGCGGAGGGTGCCGCCCGGGGGAGGAGGAAAGTTCGCCGCCGCCGCCGCCGCCGCCAAACAGCGGCCCGCCGCCGCTCATCGTGTGCGTCTTTCCGCTGCCCGTCTGGCCGTAGGCGAAGATGCAGACGTTGTACCCGTCGAGGACGCACCGCACCAGGGGCGCGGTGTCCTCGTACACGTCGGCCTGCGAGCTGTCCGGGCCGAAGACGCGGTCGAGGCGGAAGACCTTGCGCTGCGCCGCGCCGGCCGCCAGCGCCAGCGCCGCCGCCGACGACGCGCCGCCGACGACGCCCGCGCCGCCGCCGCTTCCGCCGCCACCGCCGCCCACACCCGCGCGCGCCGCCGCCGAAACGTCCCACAGCGCCAGCTCGCCGTCCTCCGCGCCCGGCTCCAGCACGGCCGGCCCGCCGTCCCCGGTCGCCCCCGGCGGGCGCACGCGGCAGAAGACGCGGATCGACCCCTTCAAATCCTGCACGGCGTGGTACAGGCGGCGGTTCTCAGAGACGGCGCGGGCGTACTTCTCGCGCAGCGCCGCGGCGGCGCCGACTTGCTCGCGCAGCTCGCCTAATTCGCGCTCGAGCTCGGCCTCGCGCTCGCGCACGGCCGCCGCGCTCGCGCCGGCGCGGCGCTCCAGGTCGCGCAGCTGGGCCTCGCGCCCCTCCAGCGCGGCGCGGAGCTCGGCGGCCTCGTCGCGCAGCCGCGCGGCGTCCTCGGCGGCGGACGGGTCGGCCTCGGCCTCGGCGCTCCTCGCGGCGGCGGCGCCCTGCCGCGCCCGCGCGTCCTCGGCCTCGCGCCGCGCGCCCTCGGCCTCGCCCGCCGAGGCCGCCGCCCGCCGCTGCAGCGCGGCCACGGCGTCGCGCGCGGCCGCGAGCTCGTGGTCCTTGCTCAGTAGGCGGCGCTCGTACTCTTGCGTGAGGGAGCTGAGCACCCCCTCCAGGATGGGACCCATCGCCTCGATCGCCTGGTCGGGCGGGGGGGTGCCGCCAAAAGAGGGCGCGGGAGAACAAGACGCCCCCCCGGCGGCGGCGCGGGCGGCGGCGTGCGCGGCGGCCAGGACGCCGGCGCCCGTGCTGCTGCCGCCATAGCGCGCGGCGACGGCGCTGCCGATGGGCGGGCGGCCGCCGGCGGTGTTGTGGTGGTGGGCCGGCGGAGGGGAGGGCGTGACGGAGGCGTGGCGGCGGTGGTGGTGCTGCTGCTGGTGCTGCTCCCACTGCTGCTGCTGCTGCTGGTGGCTGCCGCGGGGCGTGGTCGAGAGGCGCGAGGCGCCCGTGCGCAGCGGCGTCTGGTCGTTGTGGGCCTGCGGCGAGGGGCCGCCGCCGCCTCCGCCGCCTCCGACGGCGGGGCTGCTGCCTCCTGCTCCTCCTCCGCCCCCGGCCGCGCCGGCGTCGAGGAACATGCGCTCGCGCAGCATGGCCGTGCACTGCTGCATGAGGCGCGTGACGCCCGCGGCGGCCTGGACGCTGCGGTGGCCCGGGGTGGGGGTGGCGGCGGCGGCGGCGGCAGCGGCGGCCTCGGCGGCCGCGGGCGACAGCGGCGGTTGCTGTTGTTGCTGCTGCATCTGTTGGTGCTGCGCGCGCATCCACAGCACGCAGTCGACGACGCGCGGCCGGTCGTCGGGCCCCTCGTACTCGAGGTCCGCCACGGAAAACGCCGCGTCCGGCGGGAGCGCGGGGGCGTTGGCGTTGGCGGCAGCCGGCAAGGACGAGGACGCCGGCGACGAGGACGCCAACCCGCCGCCGCTCAGCGCGTCCAGGAACGACGTCACGTTCTCCAGCCGCTGCCGCGTCAGGCCGCACGACCCGCCGTCCGCCCGCTCCACCACGCCCGGCACGCAGTCCCCGCCCCACACGGCGTTGGCGCAGCGGCAGAGCAAAACGCCGTCCCGCAGCGCGGCGCGGAAGGCGGCGTCGGTTCCGTGCGGCGGCGGCTCGGGCAGGCCCGCGGCGCGCGCGACCCAGCGGGCGGCGGCGGCGCGGCGGGCGGCAGCGGCGTCGCGGGGGTCCGCGGGCGGGGGGGCGGGGGGGCCGGGCTTGCCGCCGCTGGCGCCGGCGCCGGGGCCGCGGCTGGCGCTCTGCGCGGGGGAGACGGCCGTCGTCGGATGGCCGCCCGCGTTTTGGTCGCGCTGTTTTTTTTTTCCGTCGGTTTGTGTCCGTGCGCGGCTTGTGACGTGAGCGCGACGGAATGCGAGGTCGTGCGTGGGCGAGGACGCGGGCTCGGCTTTGCGTGCGGCCCCCGGCGCAAGACGGGCGAGAAACACGGGACGGAACCGAGGGGGGCCCCCAAAGGAAGGCGTGTCGCGACGCGTCTGTTTGTTCTCGCCCGCCGCCGCCGCCGTCGTCGTCGTCGATCGCTTTTTTCTTTGCAATCGCTCACCTGGTGCGACCCCGCGCGCGCGGGCGGCTTGGCGGCGCTGAACGACGCCGACGCCATTTCCCGCCCGGGAGAGGACATGCCGGACGCGCAGTCGGACATGGTCGTTTTGGGCGCGGAAGCTGGGACCGACAGCTGTCTCTCCTGCTTCTCCCTCTCGTGTCTTGTCGTCCTCTTGGGAGTCTGCGTGTGCGTGTGTGTGCGGCCAAGGCGCGCGACCACGCCCGCGCTCGATTCAAGGCGCAGGTATTATTGCTGCGCACGCGCGCGCGCGCGAAAGAGACAGAGCGGCACGACAGCTGATGTTTTTGAAAGTGGTTTTTGGTTTTGGCGTGGGCAATGATACGCGACGACGCGCTCCTGGGGGGGTGTGGAGTAGTGAACAGCAACGCAGCGCACCCGTGCGTTATCACGACAGTGGGGACGAGGAGAGCCGGCGCAGTCGAGTTTGTCCGAACGCGCTGCTGGCTTTTTGCTGGAGTCTGCCTTCGGCCTTTCCTCAAAGGTAAACGCTAACGGGCGGCCTGACGCCAGAACCCAACTGAACCGATCGTCGACGCACACGTCCTACTCACACGCCCCCGCTGCGAAACCACGCGCTAGGAGAGAAGAACAGCAAAGGGAAAACCACCCGTCCGTTTCGGGAGAGGCTCCCGCATCACCAAAGCGCCTCCTCGCACGCCACGACCACCAGCAGCGGCACCCGCCTGCCTCCGTCTGCCACCTGCGCTCGCGCGCGCGCGGGGGGAAGCGAGCGAGCGATCCTAAAGGAGGACAGAGAACTTTTGACGCGCGCGCCCCAGCAATAACGATGGCCCCGCCCGCCGTCGCGTCCAAGTCCTCGGGCGGCATCCTGGCGTTGCTCAAGGAAGGGTACAAGAAGACGCCGCTGCGGCTAAAGGTGCGCGCTTTCGCTGAACGCCGCGTCGACAAACGCCTGATCGATCGCAGTCGATCCTGCGCTGCGCCGCCGCCGGCTCACTCGCCCGCTCGCCTTCCTCCCTCGCAAAAACATCGCACAGCTCATCGACCTCTTCCTCTTGTACGCCCTCGCGTCGGGAGGCGTCCAGGTGCGTTCCGTTATATGCTGCGAAGGCCCCGCGAACCAAAACAGACAATTAAAACAAATCAAAAACCAAAAAAACGCCAACGCGCCGCTGCCGCCACGACCCGAAAAACAAACACACAACACGACAGTTCCTCTACTGCCTGCTCGGCGGCAAGTTCCCCTTCAACGCCTTCCTCGCCGGCTTCCTCGGCCACGTATCCTTCTTCGCCCTCACCCTCGCCCTGCGGCAGCAGCTCGACCCCGCCACCGCCGCCGGCGAGTTCCCGGGGCTGGCGCCCGAGCGCGCGGTCGCCGACTATATCCTGGCGAGCCTGGGGCTGCTGCTGGCCGTGTGGAACTACCTGGGGTGACGCGCTCGGGTGTGATTGTGTGTTTTGTGTGTGCTGTGTGCCTGTGTGTAAAACGGTCTGTCGTTCTATCTCCCCAAGAGAGGCGCCCGCGGGCGCGGCGCTCGACTTGCCGACAAAACACTTTTTGCGAGCCTCGGGCTCCTGCTGCTGCTGCTGGCCCGTTTGGAACTGCCTTTGGGGTGACGCGCTTGGTGCGATCGTGTGTTGTTTGTTGTTGTCGTGTGTGTAACGCTGTCGCCGGGGTTGCCTCGATCTTTACACACACAAGAAAGAGCGGCGTCGCGCAGCGCTCGCAAAACGCCGCCGACGCGCCCTCCCTCGCCGCGGTGCTTTGCTCGTTCATGCCATCTCCCCCCCTTTCTCACTCCTCTCTACTTTGCCCGCTTGAGCATCACGCCCAGCACCCGGCTCATCTTGCCCAGCACCTGCGGGTTGGGGATGGCCTTGCCGCTCTCGTACTCCTGAACCAGCTGCGGCTTCTCGTTGATCTGCTGCGCAAGCTGCGCCTGCGTGAGCTTCTTGGCCGTGCGCGCGGCGATGATCTGCTTCTTGAGGTCGGAGGAGACCTTCTCGTGGTGGAAGTCCTCGGTCTCGTTCTCGAGGCGGGCGGCCGAGGCGCCCTGGGCGGCGCCCTTTGCGTTGGTGCCGGCGGCGACTGGTTTTTTGTTTTGTTTTGCGTGGGGTTGCGCGAGTGTGCTCGTGTTGGTCTGATGGTGAGCATTGCGGCGCGGCGGTCCGACCAGGCGGTCAAAGCGTTGTCGAAAGATTGGGTCCGAAACTGGCGGCGGTCGCGCGACCGCCCGCCCCTCTCGAGGCGGCGGCGGCGGCGGCGGCGGGGGGGCGTCGCGCCTCGCTCAGGGGGGGCCCTAGGCCCGCGAGAAACATCGCACTCACACTTTTTCGTGGTGTCCACGGCCGCGCCGGTTCGCCGCGCCTGTAATTTCGTGTGGTTTGTGTGCGCGTTCGAGTCGGAGGATACAGAAGGTGAGAGTTTTGGGGCGGCGGCGCGAGAAAAACGCGGCGGGGCAAGGCGGGCGAGCGGGCGAAGTGAGCGAGCGGGCGCATGCGGGCGCGCGTGCCAAAACGGCGGACGGCGGCGGCCGGCGAAGGCGGCACTGTGTGTCTTTCCGGCGACGACGACTGCGCCCCGCGCTTGCGCGAGCGCGTGCCGCGCGATCGCCAGCGGGGCACGCCATGCGAGAGGGAGAGCGGGAGAGACGGTCTTTGGAGGAGGAGGACAAAGGAAGGCAGAGAAGGAGGAGGAGAAGGAAGAAACGCACCGCGTTGATGCTGGCCTCATCCTTGGCGGGCGCCGACGAGGCGGGCTTCTTGCGCAGGACGCGCGTCTCCCAGTCCTGCCCGTCCATTGTTGCTGCTGGCGTATGGGAGAGAGAGGGGGGAGGGAGGAGAGGAGAGGTTGCTGTTGCAACCCGTGGTTCGCTTCTGCTTCTCGTGCCGACGAGCGTGCGTGCGTGGTTCAGCGTACTTGGAAGAGGCGGTGAGCGTTTGTGAGTGGTGTCGTGTGTGAGAGCGCAGGCGCATGCATGGTCGAGACGCATGTCAGCGGCGGCGGCGGCGGCGGCGGCGCACAGCAGACCCGGCAAACCGGGCGGGCGACAAGGCGACAGTGCGTTAGTCCCTCCCCTCGGCGATCCCGGCGACGACCGCCTAGCACCGCCGCGACGGCCCCCCCAGCCCGCCCGTGCGCGCTCACGATCCCGGGTCTCTGATGACCGGGTCGGCGCGTCGCGATCGCGGCTCGCCACCGGGTGCGTCGGCACGGCTGGCGTCAAAGCACAAGCACGACGGACAAAACTGCGCGCCAAAAAGAGCGACAGCGACGAAAAAGACGCTCGACTTGATTTTTATTGTTGTTTTTGCGCATCATGTCTTTTGTTGTGTTTTTTGCGCATCATGTCATACACAACGGGTTTTGGTTTTCGTAGTAGTACGAGGCCGGAAAGAGAGAAGCGCGGGCATGTGTAAAAGTGACAATTCGAGGCGCTGGCACCGGCCGGTGTGAGGACACGGCGCGAGAAGGTGGAGCTCGCGGGCGCGCTGCCGCGCCGGACGACGCCGCGGCGGTCGTGGCGCGGCTGAAGGCGCGAATGGGGGGGGGCGCTAACGCACGAACGGAAACAATTGCGCTCGTGTCGCATTTTTTTGGCAAGGGAGACAATGGAATCACGCTTGGGAGGGGGGAGGGAGTCGCGGAGGGGGGGGAGCACACTGTGCTCGTCACAAAAGAGCAAAGGTTAGGGAGGGGGGTGGGGGGCGGCGGGGGGCAAAAAGGTGCACCCGGGGAAAGGGGGGGCGCCCGAAGGGGGCGCGCCCGGACAACCTGCGGGCGCAAAGCGAAAAGGACATGAACTCTCGCTCGCCTTGAGAGTGTTTCTGATCGGAAGACAGACTAGTGCACCCACCGAATCCAACGATGGGCAGCAGTGGGACAAGCACAAAGGCGGAAGGGGCGGCGGGGGGGGCAAATGAGGGGCGCCAGCGGCACGGCCGGGGGGAAGGGGGGGCCGTGGCAGTCGCGCGCTAAACCAAAAAAAAGAAGAAAAAAAACCAGCAACGAGAAACAATATCATCGATCCGTCGACATGGGACGGGCGAGGGGGGAGAGGGATGACGTGGCCCGGCGGCGAGGAGGGAGGAGAGGAATGG